>VFQT010001213.1_pt1 | contig 32336 bp, 51 predicted proteins | sample 3512381 | NCBI WGS metagenome assembly VFQT01 (sample SAMN10412376, study PRJNA504923) | tailings metagenome | isolation source: Relicate 2 Philex TSF3 active mining site | place: Philippines: Tuba, Benguet | collected 2017-08-29
CCTCCCGACAGATTGACTCTTACACAGAGCGATACTTCTACAACGCTGGAACAGCGACCAAAATCTTTGCACCGCTAGATGAATGGGTTTGCCCAACTGAGGATTTCATCACCCTGACTCAGGTTCAGACCTCAGAAGACGGCGAGAGTTGGGACACAACTTGGGGAACTGAAGACTGGCAGGCTGAGCCACTTAACGGCAGGGCAGGTGGTCTCGTGACTTCCTACACTCAGATTCGTGCAGTCGAGAACTATCTGTTCCCTTACAGACAAGGTGAAGCAACTGTCAGACTCACAGGCACTTGGGGATGGTCAGCAACTCCAATCGCCATCACTCAGGCAACCATCATCCTTGCCTCAAGAATCTTCAAGCGACTCGACTCACCTCTTGGAATCATCTCCGGCGAGCTAGGTTCGATGCGTGTCGGCTTCAGACTTGACCCAGATGTTCAGCACCTCATTGAGCCTTACCGCAAAATCAGGATGGCCTAGTGGCAAACATAAATGAGCTGAGAGACGGCATCGCTGCCAATCTCGCTACCATTCCCGGACTGCGTGTTGCCTCAACTATTCCAGACAACCCATCTCCACCTCTTGCGATGGTGCAACTCAACCGAGTTCAGTATCACCAAGAGTTCCAGCGCGGAATGACTGAATACACTTTCACAGTTCAAGTTATTGTTGGCAGGGTAGATGAAAGAAGCGCACAAAGAAATCTTGATGCTTATTGTTCTTCGACTGGGGACTTGTCGGTAAGCCTTAGAATAGAGAGTGACCGGACACTAGGCGGAAAGGCCTTTGACTGCATAGTGACCGAAATGACGAACTATGGTTCTGTGCTGATTTCAGATGTTACCTATCTGGCAGCAGAGTTCAATGTTCGTGTTTTAGCTAGCTAACCTATAGGAGAAAATAAATGGCAAAGCAAATCCTGACGGATGTTGTGGTTCAGCTCAATGGAACTGCAATCTCTCAGAATGTCAACTCTGTCGAGCTGACAACTACTGCTGACGCTGTCGAGACCACTTCCTTTGGAGACTCCGGTTGGAGAACCTACAAGGGTGGACTAAAGAGCGGATCAGTAACCCTGTCAATGCACAACGACTACGCTTCAACCGCGTTGGACAGCGTTCTTTACAACCTATTCAACACAATTGCAACTGTGGCAATCTTTCCAGCAGGAACTCCAGCAGGCACAAACGCGCCTAAGTATGAGTTCACCGCTCTGATTGACAATGTTGCTCCTGTCAGCGGTGCTGTCGGAGACCTCGCAGTTCAGAACCTGACTTGGACCATTACAGGTGCTGTATCTCGCGGAACTTCCGCTTAATAACTAAATAGAAAGAAAGGACAAGCCAAATGCGTATGCAACTTGAAGTTGAGTTTGTGGATGGCACGAAGAAGGACATCAAGGTAATAATGTCCGACATCGTAAAGTTCGAGTCTCAATACAACCTAAGCATCGCCAAGCTAGGGCAGGAGATGAAAGTTACTCACCTGCTCTGGCTTGCTTGGTCAGCTCTCACTAGGGAGAAGGAAGTCACAACCGAGTTTGACACTTGGGTTGAGACTGTTACTTCAATTGGAGCAGTTGACCCAAAAGCATCCAAGGCCTAGGCGATAATTCTGCTCATTGGTATTTAGTTAACATTGCCTATGAGTTCAAAATCTCACCCCTAGACCTTCTAAAACTTGACGAGCGAATGCTCTGGACAATGGGTAGATACCTTGTTTGGAGAGCGCAAGAGATGTCAAAGAAATAGAAGACCGCTCCTGATCGGGGCGGTTTTCTGTTAGGTAGAATTGACTAGAGGAGTGCCATGCTTAGACCTGTAGTTGAATTGTCTTCAGCCGACATGAAGGCTCTCTTTGCAAAACTCAGGGAAACAGAACCCGGTCTGCTTAAAGAATTTAGAAAAGAAGTCAAGGCTATTGCTAAGCCTGTTGACGATGAAATCAAAAGACTTATTCCGCAACAACCTCCGCTTTCTGGAATGGGCTTTGTCATAAGGCGTGAGAGTCGCGTGACCGGAAACATTGGCTATTCGACTAACGAAGGCCGATTGAACTGGCTTGGCACAGGCGCATACAATGACGGAACTTCTAAGAGCAAAGCTCAAGGACCTAAGTCGACAACCATCCGCACAGCAATTAGACCTTCTGGTAGAAGCCTGACTACAGCCTTAGCCAAAATCATTCTCGACTCGCCTGCTGTTTCGATGGCTGACATGGCAGGTCGCGGAAGCGGTGGCAGGAACGGCGTTAGGTCGAGGGAATACACTTACCGCAAGCGCAACGGCGAGCTTGTAAAGCGCAGGCACATGGTCAATGGGCAGGGCGTTGCGATGATCAGAGAACTCTCGGCTAAATACCAAAAGGCTTCGCGCTTCGGTTGGCGAGCCTTAGAAGGCAAGATTGACACAGTTGCGCGTGAGATAGATGACATCATTCAGAAATACCTAGACAGGGCGTATAAGTAATGGCTAAAGTCAATGTAGTCCTCAAATCCGTTTGGGATGACAAGGGCGTAAAAAATGCACTAGGCGAGTTCCAAGACTTCGGCAAGAAGATTGGTGTTGCCTTTGCAGCAGTCACCGCTGCAACAGCTGCCGCTGCTGCTGGCCTAGTCCGATTCGGTGCTGACTCAATCGCCGCTGCCGAGAATGTTGCGCAGGCAAATAACAGGCTTGAGCAGGTTGCAAAGTCAATGGGCATCTTCGGCTCGCAGACCGAGGCTGTCACAAATCGCCTTATTCAGTTTGCTGAGGCTAATGAGCTATCTGTTGCAGTTGATGCTGAGGTCATCAAAGCAACACAAGCAAAACTTCTTACCTTCAAGAACCTTGCACAAACCGCCGGGGAGATGGGCGGAGAGTTCGACCGCGCTACCAAGGCTGCACTTGACCTAGCCGCTGCTGGCTTCGGATCGGCTGAGACAAATGCTATCCAGCTAGGTAAGGCACTACAAGACCCAATCAAGGGCATCACCGCGCTAACTCGTTCAGGCGTGACTTTCACGCAAGAAGAACGCAACAAGATAAAGGTTCTAGTTGAGTCTGGCAAAGTCTTAGAAGCGCAGAACATGATTCTCGGTGCAATCGAGACTCAGGTTGGTGGAACTGCCGAGGCTACAGCTAAAGCATCAGACCGGATGAAGCTGGCTTTTGAGAACATCTCTGAAGCTGTCGGTGCTGCTCTTTTACCTGTCTTCAACGAATTTGCCGATGAGATACAGAAGGTTACGCCAGAGCTGGCAGATGCCCTTGCTCCTGCCGCTGCTGAGATTGCAAAGATTTTCCGCGATCAGGTTCTCCCTGCTGTTCGAGACTTCACTAAATGGCTTGCTTCGCCACAGGGAACACAAACACTTAAAGACCTAACTCAGGCAGTCATTGACGCAATCAAAGGCTTCATTGACTTCATCGGTTGGGTAGTTCAGAACCGCGAGGCTTTAGGCACTCTGACTGCTGTCATTGCAACCCTAGTTATTACATTCAAGACAGTCACCGGGGCGGCTGCTCTCTATGAGGCTGCTCTAGTTCTTCTAAATCGTCAGGTAGTAACAGCAACCGCAACAACAACAGCTTTCGGAACAGCTCTGAAGTTCTTGCCTTGGGCTGCCCTAGCAGCAGGCGCGACAATGTTCGTTACCTCAATGGCTGACTATTCAAAGCAGGTTTATGGCTCAAAGATAAACACCGAAGGATTGACTAAGGCTCAGGCTGACAATGCAATTCAGGTAGAAAATCTAAGAAGACTACTTGGTCAGTATGAGATGGCTCTTGACAATTCAACGGCTGCCAACCGCGACCTTGCCCTCAATGGTGTGGCGCAGGTAAGAGCAGAACTAGCAAGAACCGAGCTTGCAATTAGAACAACTGTTGGAGAACTAAACCGCTTCAACAACATGAACCTTGACAGAATCAAGGGCGAGATTAGAGAATCTGCGGGAGAGCTAAACAGGTTCAATAACCTGCTCAAGGGCATCTCTGCTCCTTCTTCTGCCCTGCCACCAATCAAAATTCCTGAACCTGCTAGACCAGTTCCAGCCACAGGCGGAGGTGGCGGTGGCGGAGGCGGTGGAACAACCACGCCGACCCCAACCACAAGACCTGTCATTGACCTGCCTTCGGGAACTACAGCATCAGCAGAGCTGATCAACAACGCAACAGGTATCTTGATTGACTCAATGAGCGACATCTCAAAGGTTATGGATTATCTAAGTGAGAGAATTACAGCAGCAACTGAATTTGCAAATGAGGCAGCCATTAGAGGTCAAACCGCAGCAGCAATGAGCGCATTAGAAACGCGTAATATGTTTCGCAGCCAAGCTGAGCTTTTGAGACAGCAAGGCGCAGGCGCAGTCGGCACAGTCATCAACATAAATGTCAAGACTGACTCGACTCAATCTTTGGCAATGGTTGGAAAGACCCTTGGAAACACGATTACTAAGTATGTCCAGTCTGGTGGTCAAGTGGTGGTGAGTCCGGTTGGCTAAGCCATCGCAGAAGGTTGAGATTGGTTTTGACATCCTGTCTTCTGGTCTTGGCCCTTACTTTATTCTTGATGATCCGCTGAAGGGCGTTCTTGACAATACCCAATACCTGCTGGCAGGTGTGCTGTTCTTCGATGTAACGAACCTTGTCAAGTCAGTAGCCATCCAGCGCGGTAAGAACCGACAGCTCGACCAGTATGACCAAGGTCTTGCCAATGTCGTGTTCAATAACAATGACCGAACCTTTGACCCTGAATACACACTCTCCCCATACGCAGGGCAGATTGTTCCGAAGCGTCAAATCAGGATCAGCTCAGGTGATGTTGTCCAGTTCGCCGGGCTTATAGATGACTGGAACTTGACCTACGAACCTAACGGCGATTCAGTAGCCTCTGCTGCTTGCTCTGATGCAACTGCCTCTTTTGCCACGCAGACAATCGGCACGAGAACAAACACAGCGCAGAAGTCAGGGGAAAGAATAAATGCCATTCTTGACCTGCCTGAAATAAATTGGCCCACTACCCTGCGAGATGTTGACACAGGTCAAATGACTCTAGGTGCTGACACAATCCCCGATAACACCGATGCTCTTTCTTACCTGCGTTTGATTGAGCGAAGCGAACCCGGTTCGTTCTTTGTCGGTAAGTCAGGAAATGTAGTATTCCGCGACAGAAATGCAACACCTGTCTCAGGAGGCGTGACCCTAGCCGATGACGGGTCAGGCATTCCTTACCAGTCTTTGAAGGTGCAATACGGATCGGAGCTTCTTGCTAACGAGATTGTTGTTGAGTCTGCCATTACTAGCTATCAGGCCATTGCCCAAGACCTGACCTCAATTGACACTTACGGAATCTTCAACCTGACCCGAACTGGGCTGCTCATAAACTCAAACGCAGATGTTGACTCGCTGGCTACCTTCTATGCCAACAAATACGCTCAACCCGAATACCGCTTTGAGTCGGTTGACATCCTGCTCGATGAGTTGACCACAGGGCAACAAACAGAACTTCTAGACCTTGAGCTTGGCGATGTTGTTTCAATCAAGTTCACCCCTAACGGCATTGCCCCGGCGATCGAGAAGTTCGCCGAGGTTATTAGAATTGACCACAGCGTTGATCTTGAGAACCATGTCATGTCTCTAGGCTTTGCAACCCTTGACTTCGCGTTGTTCGTCTTGGATGACGCTCAATTTGGTAAGCTAGACGCAGGCAACGCGTTAGCCTTCTAGGAGCATAATGTCAGGTAGAAAAGTATTCACCGCTGGTCAAGTTTTGGCGGCTGCGGATGTCATGGAATTTCTCATGGACCAGTCAGTCCAGATTTACTCAGGAACAGCAGCTAGAGGCTCGGCCCTCAACTCGCTAGGCACAGCCGCAGAAGGCATTGTGACCTACCTGACTGACTCAAACACAATTACTGTTTATGACGGCTCTGCTTGGCAGACTGTCTACCCGGTTTCTTCATTCGGCGGAACTATAAACGGCAATCAGGTTGCCTTCGGTGGCACAACCACCACAACCTCAATGACCGCAACCTCTGCGCTCGACAACGGAACGATTTGGGTCAACGGAACTGCCGCAGTCACGATCACAGTTCCCGATGTTCTAAACACTTGGGATACCCTGACCATCTGGCGTAACGCTGGCGGAACAGTAACCATCGCCGCAGGAACAGGCGTGACCGACTGGGCAGGTGCAGGAACAGCGGGAACGGCTGTGACCTTCAAGATTGACCAAACCTACAATGCTGCAACTGTCCAAAAGGTAGCAGCTAACACCTACCGAGTAGTTGGAAAGATAACTGCATAATGCCTATTCCATTAGGGGTTCTTGCTGTTGCTGGAGCAAGCGGGCCACCAGTTACTATTTCGGTTGAATATCTTGTAGTTGCCGGCGCAGGAGGGGGAGGGGCGCATTACGCTGGCGGCGGCGGCGGCGGCGGTTATCGCTCATCATTTTCTGGAGCAACCACTGGTGGAGGAGGAGCAACTGAAACTCCACTTACATTAAGTCCCGGAATAAATTACGATGTTCAAATTGGTGGGGGTGGCTCAGGCAAAACCTATGTTCAGGCTGATGCGAATAATCAGGGAACAGATGGGAACAACTCAATTTTTGCCACAATCACCTCAACAGGCGGAGGAGGAGGGGGAGGTCGAAGTTCCGCACCTTTTTCATCTCCCGGTAGAAATGGCGGTTCGGGCGGCGGCGGTGCAAGCGATAACAGCGGAACAACTGCTGGAACTGGAACTTCTAATCAGGGCTATAACGGAGGAGCTGGCCGCAATGCGGGTGGCAGCTCTGCGGGTGGTGGAGGAGGAGGAGCAGCATCTGTTGGAACAAATGCTGGAGATAATAGCGGGGGTGCAGGTGGAACTGGTATTAGCTTTACGATACCCTCAACAGTTACTAGAGGTGCTGGAGGTAATGGTAATCACACAAGCGGGCCTACACCTACAGCTGGAACAAATAACTCTGGAAAAGGTGGCGGCGGCGGAAAAGATGCTGGCAGCGGAGCAAATGGAGGGTCAGGCGTTGTTATTATACGATACCCCAACACCTTTACAATAACAGCTTCGGGCGGCTTAGTAACTTCAACTACTACTAGCGGTGCAAATAAAATTACAGAAATAACAAGTGGCACAGGCACTTTAAGTTTTGCATAAGGAATAGAAATGGCACACTACGCTTTTTTGGATGACAGTAACATTGTTGTTTTAGTTATTACAGGAAGAAACGAAGATGAAGTCGTAAATGGCATTTCTGATTGGGAGAAGCATTACTCAGAAATAAAGTCAATGCCATGCAAGAGAACTTCCTACAACACAAAAGCTGGTCAGCACACATCTAATGGTATTCCATTTAGAAAAAATTTTGCGGGAATTGGGTTTTCTTATGACCCTGTTAGAGACGCTTTTATTCCGCCAAAGGATTATCAAAGCTGGATTCTGGATGAAGAAACCTGTTTATGGATTCCACCAATTCCATATCCGCAGGATGGTAATGAATACAAATGGAATGAAGAAACTATCGCTTGGGTATTGGCAGGGTAACAAATGGCAGAAGAACAAACTGGCGTAAGGATTACCCAGAGGGACATTTACGAAAAGCTAATCGAGCTACAGGCAGTTCAAATCGAATTAGTTTCTGACATCAAAAACCTCAAAGACTTACCTAACCGCATGAACCGAGTAGAGCAGAAGCTCGCAAGGTTTGAGTGGATTGAGAAGTTGGCGTTCTCTGCTCTCGGTGCAGGGCTATCAGGATTTGTGGCGGCACTCTGGGCTTTGATCAGATGAGACACCCTTTCAGCAAGAAGCTCATAACCTCCCGGTTCGGCACACAAGACCGCAGGGTTATTCCTCACCGGGGTCTTGACTACGCACCTAAAGAAGGAACTCGCATCCCTGCGGTGGCTGACGGCACAATCCAGTCAGTCACATGGTCAAGGATTTTGGGTTGGGTAATTATCCAATCCGCTTGGGATGCCATAAACAACAAGACTGTTTTCATCGGCTATTGTCACCTTCAGGAAGAACCTAAGTTGAGGGCAGGGGCAAAAATAAAGCAGAGTCAAACTGTCGGCAAGGTCGGCAATACCGGGTCTGCATCAAGAGGGGCACACCTTCACCTAACTATTGGCCCTAAAGTCGGTTCAGTATTTATGGGAACTGTTTATGACCCTGAGAAGTTTATTGACGAGCGGCTAAATGCCTAGTTGGAAGCACCGCAGAAGGCTTATCTATTTATCTTTTGCCCTGTCTGCTTGCATGATCGGCTTCGGGGCAGCAACCTTCGCCTCAGACTCATCGGTCAGTCGTGAGCTAATAATCGGCGGTGTTGCACTTATCTCAATCATCCTCACCGCTTATACTGCTTTTGCAACATACGAAGATGTCAAAACTAGAAAGAGAGACGATGAAGCTATTTAGCAAAGAGTTCTGGGTGGATTACGCAGGCGAGCGAGCTGTCAAGACAGTAGCTCAAACTGCGATTGCGTTCTTAGGATCAGGAAGCGTTGGGCTTTTCACTATTGACTGGACAGGTCTGGCATCAGTTTCACTAGGCGCAGGCCTTTTGAGCGTGTTGACCTCAGTAGCCTTCAAGAAGGACTAGGCTGTAGCTGTTCAGTTTATCCCCTGACACAAACTCTTTGACTTCGGTTGAGGGGTTTTCAGCGTTCGTGGGGGAGAGTTCCGGCCCAGACCCCAAACTTTTGACCTGTCTCAACGGCATACCTAAAGCACTCATCTTTGACAGGGCATCCTGAGCAAAGCCTCTTGGCTACCAAGATTGCGAGTTGTTTCTTCATAGGGTCGCGGATTTCTTCGGGAAAGAAAACCTCCGGGAATGACTCACAAGGCACACCCTTAGCGGCGTGAATAGCCTTCAGAAGGCGGTAGTGTTTCTCGTCAAAGTGAGCCATAATCAAAGGCTAGTCAATAAATGTCAGAGGGGTAGCTGAAACTAGGCACATGATGAAAACACACGCACCAGAAACACTAGGAAACGCAACCCTGCTTGGAGTATTCGAGGCAGGATCAGCAGAATGGCACAACGCAAGAAAAGAAAGCGTTGGCGGTTCTGACATCTCGACCATTTGTGGTCTCAATCCCTTTCAGTCTGCTTATCACCTTTGGGCGGTGAAGACAGGGAAGATAGAAAACACAGTTGAGGAAAACTGGGCTATCAGGTTCGGCAAAGCCTTTGAGCAACCGATTCTCGAACTATGGCAACAGGAGCATCCTGAGTTTGATGTCTACCTGACTGGAACTTACCAAGACAACTTGCTGCCCTTCAGACACGCCAACCCGGATGCACTTGCTCAACACAAAGAAACAGGCGAGTGGGTAGTGATTGAGGTCAAGACCGGAAGGCAGACTTGGGAAACTGTGCCTGCTGGCTATGTAGCACAGGTGCAGCACTACATGGACATCCTTGACCTAGACCGCGCTTTTATTGTCGCTGTCGCAGGGATGACTTGGTATGACTTTGAGGTCAAGCGCGATGAGTTTGAGATTGAGGTTCAGCGTCAAATGGCAATTGACTTCATGCAGGCTGTCTTTGCCGATCAGAAACCTGAGTGGGATGGGTCGGAATCAACCTATGAGGCAGTCAGGGCGCAACACCCTTTGATTAGCGATGAGGAAGTCGAGATTGAGGACCTGCACTTTTTAATCAACGCGCAAGACGCTTATGACAAAGCAGCCGAAGACCTGAGACTTATCAAGTCAAAGGTGATGGATGCGATGGGCAAGGCTAAGAGCGCATATATGGAGCACGAGGGCAAGCGTTACAAAGTTTGTTCGAGACAGGCAAAGAAAGACGGACTGCCCTATTTGGTAGTTCACAAGAGGAAAGGATAAATAAATGGCTAGGTTCAATTTGGATGATTACGAGACAGTCGAATCTCGAATCAAGAAGTTTTATGAGGCATACCCCGATGGTCGCATTGTGACCGAATGCATTGTCGCAGGTCAAGAAGGAACTTGGTTATTCAAGGCTTTTATTTACCTGACCGCAGGCGATCAGGCTGTTGGACTACCTAAAGCAACTGGTTACGCATCAGAAAAAGAAGGCGGTCCTCAAACTGACTGGAAGGCAGAGTTAGGAGAGACATCGGCAATTGGTCGTGCGCTCGCCAACATGAATCTTTCTGGCAACAAGAGAGCCTCACGCGAAGAGATGCAGAAAGTGATTAGTCACGACTGGATTGAGAGAGCGATGCAGCTTCAGACAATCGAAGAACTGCGCGAGCTTTACACTCAGGCAAGAGCGAACAACGCTCCTGCTGAAATCTTGCAGAAGCTCAAAGACTTTGCTGACAGGTTTGGCAAATGATTAGTGAGATTCAGAGACAGCTCGCTGAGCTGATCGCAGAAAATCAGAAAGGCTCAACTGCGCTGTTCGAGGCAGAGAGGGCTTTGGCTGAGGCTGAGTATGACCTTGACCTTGCGGAACAGAAGGCTTACATCAAAGCATCGGGAACAGTCCGCGACAGGGAAGCAATAGCAAGATTAGAGTCTGCTGACCTAAGATTGCAGAGGGATTTGAGGAAGGCCGAACTAGGCAGAATAAGGCAGAAAATCAAGTCAATCGAAACGGCTTCGATGGTTTTAGCGACACAGGCAAAGCTAATGTCGCAGGAATCGAGGCTGTAAGGCGATTAGAGGGCTTGACCCCCTGTTTGGTAGTCCTTACCCTGCCACCAACCTGAAAGGGCGTTAGATTTGATTACAGACCGCCAAAAGAGGCTTTTATTCGCTAGAGATAGTCATTGTTGGCATTGTGGGTCAAATGAGCTAGTGCCTCATCACAGGATGAATAGAGGGTCAGGGGGAAGAAAGAGCCTTGATCGCTTAGACAACCTAATGCTGGTCTGTGCCGGGTATAACGGACTAATGGAATCAGATGCTGCTGTAGCAATGCAGGCGCGAGACTTCGGGCATAAATTAGCAAGTTGGGATGACTTTTCTTCCCCTGTTTTCGACCAATTTGAGCTGACATGGTGGACTCTGACAGAAGACGGCTCTAAGATACGAACGGATGCACCAAGCTATCTAATTTGAAGGGGAAAGAATGGACATCGAAGAACTTGCACAAAAAATGCGTGACCGCGCAATCCAAATAGAGAGCGAACTTATACGCGACTATGAGGCTGAACGCAGGGAAAGAGAAAAAGCACTCGCAATCCAAGAAATGCAAAAGCTGTATTTCAACGCAGGGCGTTATGCAGGTGGAGCGCGTGATCGCGTAGCGAAGCAGGCTTACGAGAGAGTGACACTTGCAGGATAGAATAGAAAGAGGACAGGCCGCCATAAACGACCTGCCCTCATAAACCGACAGTAAGGGTGTCGGCAGTTACATTCTGCCACACCAGATAGGCAGATGTTATGAGCGTTGAAGCTCTTTCGATTGTTCTCAATCACTCACGCGCCAAAGGCGCATCAAAATTAGTCCTTATTGGGATTGCTAATCATTTAGGCTCAGATGCTGAAGAAGGTGCTTGGCCTTCGCAGGCGCGGCTTGCGGCTTATGCCAATGTATCCGATCGCGCAGTCAGGGATGCAATTGACAATCTTGTTTCTCTTGGTGAGTTGCGTGTTGCTGTCGCAGCAGGACAAAGTCGTACCCAATACAAGCCAAACCGCTATTGGCTAAATTTAAAATGCCCGGATGACTGTGACAGAAGCTATAACCACAACAGGGTGGAAGTTTTTGTCAAAGAGGGTGGAAGTTTTCCGCAATCAGGGTGGAAGCCTGCTTCCGACAAACCATTAACTAACCATAAAAGAACCTTTAGGGAACATGAGCTACCGGAAGACTGGCATCCCTCACAAGAGCTTTTAGAGATGTTCAAAACTAAGTGGCCTGACATCAACCCCGACTACCACATTGAGCAGTTCAAACTTTTCTATTGGGGTAAAGGCACAAAACACAAAGATTGGTCGAAGGCGTTTCAGAGGTGGATGCTTCAGGAGCAACAAAAGGCGCAAGCACAGCCTTGGCGAGCAGGATCATGGAACTCAACAACGGCACAGGTCAAAAAAGAGGCAGAGAAACGACACGCCGATGACTATTTGAGGGAAATGGCAGAGCTAGAAAAACAAGCTGCTCCAGCACCCAAATGCCCTCATGGGAATAACATTGCTCTCTGCAAAAAATGTCTAAGCTAGGGGCGTGGAAAAACAATGTCTCCGGTGCGGAGTAGTGTGGCAGATAGACACTACCCGGAAGAATCCCGATTGGTGTCAGTCTTGCAGGGCAAGAAAACAAACGAAAATTGGGGATTGCTTGATTTGGCAAGGTAACTATGCCGAAGACATGGTGACACCCATAAATGAAGATGGTGAGTTAGTGGTTACAGGTGAACCCCGATGCGGTCACAGCGATTGCGTCAACCTTGACCACAGGAAAGGAAACAAATGAAAATCAAAGCAGAGTTAGAAGTCGCAAGGATTATTTCTGGTTACGGCTTCAAAGGCGTTGAGAAGAAGCGCAGCAAAGACGGCAAGGAGTTCTCAGTCTGGGTGACAGTCTGGACTAAGGAATCAGTGCGCGAAGGTGAAATTGTTGAGGTCACAGGTGACTTGAGTGTCAAGCTCGAAGAGTTCACCGGGCGCGACAACAAGCCAAAGCAGACAGCAGCCATTCACATCAACGATGCTCAGATAAAGAAAGCAGAAGCACCCTTCTAAACTAGAGGGGTGATTGTTCTCAATGTCGAAGGCAGACCAACACCGCAAGGTTCAAAGCGTGTGTTCAATGGTCGCATTGTCGAAGCACAATCAGCCAACCTAAAAAAATGGAGGGGGGCTATTGCTGAAGCCTGCCTCCAATACCCAGACATCCATCTCGGCCCGATCAGGCTTGAGGTGGATTTCTATTTAGAACGACCTAAGACAGTCAAGTTCTCAGAGCGACCCCTGCCAATCGTTGCGCCCGACCTTGACAAGTTGGTCAGGGGTGTCGGAGACGGCATAGGGCAGTCAAAGGCAATCTGGGGCGATGACTCGCAGATTGTCGAGATTCTGGCCCGGAAGTTCTACGCCGATGACAGGCCAGCAGGGGCTACAATCCGCGTAATTACGCTCTAGTTGGCAAATATAACGATTCGGTTACAGTAAGGGTTTTGTTCTTCCCTGTGTCTGACTTCCACCCTAACCTTTTACCAAGGCAAAGAAAGGAAGCCAAAATGAAAGTTACAAACAACAAAATCGCAAGGCAAGAGCAATTGCTCGATGCAGCGCAAGCAATCCTGCGTGAAGTTCTATCGCAGGCAAAGATGTTCCCCGGTTACTACCGGCGATCAGACCTGCGAAACCTTGAGGCAGCAGAGTTGGCTCTCGACAAAGTGACTCTTCGTCAAGACTTAGGAGACTAATCATGGACTTATTAGGACTAGCGTTTTGTCTGCCGTTTTTTGTGGCGGCAATAATGTCACACCTTGGTCATAACTTTTCAGCAGACAACTACGACACAGGGGATAAAGAATGAAAGATGGAATCCGACAAGGCGTTGAGCGACTGCTCGACCACCTAGAGATGGAGCAATTCAACAGAGGCTTTGAGGCCTGCCTAGATGCAATTGACGAACTCTCAAACATGGAATGGAACAAAGACAGAAAAGCCACAGCAGAAACTCTGCGTTGGGCTGTGAAGGAACTGAAGGGAGAGAACATTGACAAGGAATACTTGGCAGAGAATCTATGAGTGGCTGGCTGACACATTCTTCAGCCGCGAACTAGACAAGACACATGATCGCGCTTTCCGCGCCGGGGTTGCACACGCACTTGCAAAGGTGAAGTTCGACCTAGACACCAAGGCCATCAGCCTAGAGCTAGGCAAGACCGAAATGAAGGGCTGGCAACGCGCCTGCGATCAGGTTGACAAGACCCGGAGCATTCTGACCTACACAACAGGAGCGAGACTGTGATGTCAATTGTTGTTTGGACAAAGCCGAACTGCGTTCAATGCGAGTCCACTAAGCGTCAGTTTGATAAGCGTGGCATCATCTACAAGACACGCAAGCTGACCCCAAAGGCCGTCGAGCGATTCATTGAGCTAGGGCTAACGGCTGCGCCGATTGTCGAAACCGACACAAAGCGATGGTCAGGCTTCCGGCTGGACAAGATCAAGAGCCTTGAGCAACACCTTAGAACCGAACGCGCTCATGGCATAAATGTTCCCCTAGAACCAATCAAGCAGGTTGCAGATGAGGTCGGCGAAGATGACTAAATACACAATTACTCACAACTACGGAATGATGCCTAACCAGATTCATGGCACTACCGATGATGGTCAGCACTTCTACTTTCGAGGCAGACATGGCCGCTGGCAGTTGCACTTTGGGGCTACAGAAGACGAAGCGATTACAGGCGAGGGCTACGAAGGCGAGGAAGAAAGAGCTGGCTGGTTTGAGAAGGATGAGTGGGAAGCTTTTTTCTGGGTTGTAATTCGCACAATCGAAGAAGGCAAGGCCACGCCGCTTGATTGGGTAAGGCATAAGAAAGACATGGATGGTTTGGTAGTTCGTCTCACAACCCCGGCAACAACAGAGCAGCTACAAGAGTTTTACGCCAAAATCGAAGGAGAACAGAAGTGAAAGGCTTTATAGGAATAAATCTGAAAGCTGATGCTACTGTGACAATGACAGCCAAGGAATATTTAGAAGCAATAGAGCGGCATCAACAAACCCTACTTGAATGGGCAATTAAGCACGAGCGTGAACGCATTATCAAGTTGCTAGACGAGTGTTTGGATTGGAGCTATGACATTGGCATTGCAGACAAAGAGTCAGGGTGTCAAATAGATGTCGAACAGCTTATTTACCTAATCAAAGGAGAACAGAAGTGAGCAAGTCAAACAGCGAGCTATTCAAGGATGACCCTGCTACTTACTACACACAACTAGGAGCACAGGCAGAGCGTGAGCGCATTATCAAGCTGCTAGAAGATGAAGTTAAATACGATTTTCCACCAATAATCGAAATGAGCCTAGACACTTTCAAGGCACTAATCAAAAGAGAAAACAATGACTAATAACTCAAACAAAACAACTGAAAACATCGTGAACGACAACGCTGTATACAACATTGTCAATCAGGTGGTGAAGTGTGACTGCAAGAAGCATGACCCTTCTGACTACGAGTGTGCCTGCGAAGACTGCCTAGATGAGCAGGTAGACAGGTTGAATGAGCAGTTAGTCGCTAAAGCAATTGCAGATACTGAGCAACGGATTATCAAGATAATTGAAAAGCACTGTATTGAGAATGATGAAGGCGGAACTGGTTATTGCGAAGGTTGCGATTGGCAAAACTCCTATGCAGTCGGTTTTGATAATCATCTAATCGAACTAATCAAAGGAGAACAGAAGTGATTGAGTATGTTCTCATGTTTCAGGTGGTCAACATTCTGCTGACTGCCATCGTTCTAACCATAATCAGAAAGGATCAAAATGAGTGACCTACAAGAAATCATTGCCAAGCAAGCTGTTCTAGCCTTCAATGAGGGCTATCAGACAGGGTTAAGAGAAGCAACACGAGACATCTTTGACGAAGTCAACGCGGTCCTAAGCAATCTCTCGGACTACTATTACGACCAAGGCAGAAACAGGGATGCAATATGGGAAGCGCAAGCAAGGGTCGAGGCTCTACAGGAGAGAATCGCTGCCCAACTAGAGTCAAGGTAGGGGCGCAGATGTGGGATATTGTCGAAGCATCACCCAAAGAAGACTCGATGTTTTCTGACGGCTCTTTTGGCTACACACATGACGCTCGCAACATCATTGTTCTGAACAGCAATCAGTCAGGGTCAAAAAAGAAAGTGACAGTCATGCACGAACTTATGCATGCTGCTCGCTTCACCTTCGACACCAACGAACCCAAGAAACTGTCTTATGAGGACTGGGAGCATCACTTCATCGCTGTCTGGGAGAACTCCCTGCTGATGATCCTGCGCGACAATCCGGAGCTAACCGCATGGCTATTGGAGGACAAGTGAACATGACTCGCCGAATAGCAGACTACAAACAAGCCGCTGCCTTACTGCGTGATAAGAACCTTGTCTGGTCTGCCGACCTTGACTGCATCCGGGAAGACCTTGCACTCTACATAGAAACCAGCATTGCAAACGGAGGTCTTCATTCCCCTGCCCTGAACCGGATAGTGCAAACCCTAATTGCTGATGAGAATGACCTGAGCCATGTCTGAAGAATTGAACCTAGAAGACCTACTCAAAAGATGGGCCTTACAAGACACCTTTACTGACATTGCGATTGAGCTGATCGGTCGAGGCGCACACTTAGGCGCATTAGCAATGGCTAAGAATGTCACCATAAAACAAATCGGTGTTGGAAATAGGACACTCCGCAACGATGAAATGATGAATCTCATTGAGCAATCCACAATTGAAGTCAGGGAACAAACGAAGAAGGGGATTGACAATGCTAGAGGGGCTTGAGCCTGTCAAGAATTACCGGTGCAAAGCTAAAAGCACCGCTGACGCACTTGAAGACAAGGATAAGAAAATCTTTCTTGATGCCCTGTCTGACACCGACAAATGGTCTGACAAAGGACTAAGTGTTGCGCTCTCGCAGAGGGGCGTGAACATCTCTAACGAAGCAATCGGAAGGCATCGCAAGCAGCTCTGCGCTTGCTACCGATAATGCTTGATGACCTACAGCCAGCACCGAAGCTGACATCTCAACCTGCTTACAAAGCAGCGATTGAGTTTGACGGCATCGAAGGAACTGCAACAACACCCGGCTATACACACGAGCCTGCGAACTTTGATGACTTCCTCCGCTCAGCAGGCATTGACCCTAATGGTATCGAAGTGATACCACCAATCAGAACCTCACGCTGGCAACAACGCGAAGATGGCGATTGGCTAACCTCTTACCGCTTCACCTTCCGCAAGAAGAACGCTGACATCGACCTGCCTGCCCTTATCGCTGAGGCAAAGAAGGTCAAGCTCACAAGACCGAAACAGGTCACAGAGAAAGCACTCATCATCGCGCCTGCTGACTTACAGGTTGGCAAGACAGGCGTAAAGGGCGGAACACCAGAACTCATCGCTCGCTTACTTAGGTCTTACCATCGCATCGAGCAACAGTTGAAGACAGGTAAGTATGAAAGAGTCTTTATCCTTGAGATGGGTGACATCATCGAATCCGTCAGCAACCAAGCAATGTATAACCAACTAGAGAGCAACGACCTCTCACCAATGCAACAAGTTGACAAGGCCGCCGCGCTGATGCTTGAGCTAATCAAACGCTGCGTCAAATATGCACCTGTCACCTACGGATCAGTTGCATCGAACCATTGCCAAAACAGGTTCAAGGGTCAGCAAGTCGGAAGACCCGGACTCGATGACTGGGGCATCGTCATTCTCCAACAGCTTCGCAGGGTAACAACAGAACTAGAGCTTGATGTTGACTACCTAGTTCCACATCCACAAGACGAAGGCTTTGCATTTCGCTACGGCGTGAACACTATAGGCGCGGTGCATGGACATCAGGCAGCAAGACCTGACGGCATAAAGAAGTGGTGGCAACAATCCACATTTGGCAACCAATGGGTGCAGGCTTGTGATGTTCTAATCACCGCACACTTCCACCATCTCAGGGTAGAAGAACTAGGACAACGCTTTGACGGCATGGGTTCTAAGTTCTGGGTGCAATGCCCGACATCAGACAACGGCTCTGACTGGTATCGCAGAACCGCAGGCGAGGACAGCACAACAGGCATCTTGACTATTGAGCTAGAGAAAGACACACCATTCGCAGGAAGCGTGACGAAACTTTGATACAGGGTGAAAATTACACAGTTCACATAGGCAACAATTTAGACATCTTGCCAACCCTTGAGGACAACTCAGTTGACAGCATCGTCACCGATCCACCTTACGAACTTGGCTTTATGGGCAAGAAGTGGGATTCGACTGGCATCGCCTACAACTCCGACCTATGGCGTGAGTGCCTCAGAGTTCTAAAACCCGGCGGTCACCTACTCAGCTTCGGCGGAACTAGGACTTGGCACAGAGTCGCAGTCGCTATCGAAGACGCAGGGTTTGAGGTTAGGGACTCTATTGCTTGGATGTATGGATCAGGATTCCCGAAGTCACTAGACATCTCTAAGGCGATTGACAAGGGGACAGGTGAAAACAGCAAAAGACAACTGCGGTTCACGAGTTGGATGAGAAACAGCGGATTATCAGCAAGTAAAGCGAGAGATGTTCTTTTTGAGGCTGGCCTGATTACAGAACAAAGCAACCAAGCAAGTCATTACTTTGCTCAAACTTTAGGGTCTCAGCCAGCTATTGCAACAGCTGAAATGTTTGATGCATTACGCCCCTATCTTTCCGAAGTCCCTGAAGAAATTGAACGCCTAGTTGCAGAGCGAACTGGGATTGAATGGACTGCTTACAAGAATCGTGAGGTTATTGGCCAAGGTCAAAGCGGTAAAACAGCTATCTGGTCTGATCAAGGTGGAATGGGAGATTTTGACATAACCGCACCCTCAACCCCTGAAGCCCAACAATGGGAAGGATGGGGAACAGCACTAAAACCTGCCTTTGAACCTGTCATTGTCGCTCGCAAGCCTCTAATCGGAACAGTTGCCGAGAATGTCCTAACCTACGGCACAGGTGGGCTGAACATAGATGGCAGCAGGATAGGGACAGGGACAGGGGAAAAGAAAGTTGTTTCTTACCCTGACATTAGGGGCGATAACTATCAGCAGGGAAAAGAGTCCTATTCGGATCGTGGCACAGTTGAGCGCGAAGTCATAGATAAAGGTCGCTGGCCTGCCAATGTAATCCTTGACGAACACACAGCAGAGCTACTAGATGAGCAGACACAAGGCAAAATAACTCAGGGTCACTGGGCCAATACAAAGGTCACAGGTTACGGCGAGTTTGGTGGTGGTAAGACAGAATACTTGGGCGCAGGTCGAAAAGCACAAGATGACATTACTGGAGCATCTCGCTTCTTCTATGTAGCAAAAGCATCAAAGCGTGACAGGAATGAGGGGCTAGAGGAGCTAGAAGATACTCAGGCCTTGTTTGCTTCGGATAGTAATTTGCATCTCAACGGCGATGGAACGCCGCGAAATAAAGAATCAACAACTAAGAACTTCCATCCAACCGTCAAACCAACCGACCTTATGCGCTACCTAATCAAGCTCGTCACACCGCCAAACGGGATAGTCCTAGACCCATTCACAGGCTCAGGCTCTACAGGTAAGGCAGCAATCCTAGAGGGCTTTAGGTTTATTGGTATTGAGATGACTGAGGACTACATCCCGATCATCGCAGGCAGACTGAAACACGCAGAAGCCGAGAGAAACAAGGGGCTGTTCTAATGCCTAGTTATGACTACAAATGTGGTAGCTGTGAGAATCGCGTGACGATCGTGGCAGGGATAAATAAAGACCATCAAGTTCCTGTCTGCGTGAACTGTAACTCACCAATGAAAAGAGAATACGCATCACCTCCAGTCAAGTTCATTGGCAAAGACTTCTACTCGACAAGCTAATGCCAATCCTTCAGACCGACCTAGATGCCCAACTAGAACTCAGGGCAATCACAAGGCTGTGCGAAATCTATGACTATCAGCCAATCAAGTTGCCCGACTTGTCTGCAATTGACTACCTGATCGCGAGTGAGGGAAAGATTGTCGCAGGGGTAGAAATAAAAACAAGGAAAGAATCACCTGAGCAAATACAGCAATACGGCAACCTAATCCTCAAATGGCGCAAGTATCAAGAACTGCACTCAATCTCAGAACTAATGCAGATACCAACCTATGTCTTATTCGCCTTCAATAACGCAGAAGGCCAGCTCAACATCCTGAACATCGAGACACTACACAAGACACAGCCACAACCCGAAGACCCACCAAGGCGCAAGAATTACCGAGGGCTTGCCTGTGACGAAGAACCTGTGATTTATTTTGACTGGGGCTTGCTTGTAAATCTTGACTAGGCTAGAGGTATGCGGCTACCGCGACCCTGCCTCAAGTGCCAGCAGTTGCACCAAGACAAAGGTGATTACTGCTCAAAATGTCGAACTGACTACGAGAGGCAGCGAGACAGGGAAAGATACAAAGACCCTAAATACCGAGCTAAGAAGCAGCTCCTCTATTCGTCTGCTTACAAAACAGCAAGGGCGATCATGGTCCAAAACGCAACTCATTGTCACCTATGCGGCAAGGCCTTCAAAGACCGCAAAGAAATAACCGCTGATCATCTAATTCCCGGTGACCCAACCTCCCCACTTGCGCCAGCTCATCTGGCCTGCAATTCATCGAGGGGTAACAGGCCGCTGAAAGGTTTGCAGTAGCAATCACTAATTGCTCTGACAATTACTCGCTCTAATCGGCGCACACACACGCACAACACCACCAATACCCGCGCGGCATAACGCAGGGGTGGGGTCAAACAATAGGGCAACGGCGCGAGCAATACCCCGACCGCAAATCTGTTTGCATTCTTACCCATCATGACCCAAAACCTAAATAGCGGAACATTGCACAGGTATAATCAAAATGTGAATTGCCAAGTCTGTTCTGCGCCGATTGAGCAGCATCCAAGAGGTAGAACAAAGTTGACCTGTTCTCGAAAGTGTCGAGATGCAAAAGCAGGAAGCAAACGCAAGGCAGCTCGACAGATGGACAAGACTTGCGTTGTTTGCTTGGTCAGTTACAGGACAGCGCGGAAACATTCCACCTATTGCTCTTCGACTTGTCGCTCAAAAGCCAACATCGAAAGAAGCAAACGGAAATGGCACGAGCAATTCGCATTGAAGTATCCTGACCGCACAAGGACTGTTACCTGCGGTTGGTGCGGAGAAGACCGCACCTTTGAAATTGGCAAATCGGTAGTCAATGCCTTTCACCCTAAATGCACACTAGAGGCACAGCGCGCTCGCTATCGAATCAAGACAGTCAAAAGGCAAAAGCACAAGAACCCAAACAGGATTTCGCATGAACAAGTAGTCAGCCAGTATGGAAATGTTTGCCATATCTGCCAAGAACCAATTGACATAAAGCTGCCGCGAACCAGCAGGCTAGGACTAACAGTTGATCATGTTATTCCACTAAGCAAAGGTGGCACAGATACGATGGACAACCTGCGACCTGCTCATTGGATTTGCAACAACAGAAAGTCAAACAAGCCATTGGAGGAAGTAATTGCCTAATCCCGGAAAGTCAGCAGAACTAAAACAAAAGTTAGGTTCGCGCCATGCAGGTTCAGAACCATCTATGACAGTCGAGCGACTGACTGTAATCCCCGAGCCTCTACGCAGACTTGAACACACAGGACTTGCCTTTTGGGAGCAAACATTCAAACAGGGTAAAACATGGCTCAAGGAAACTGATTATGAACTGTTGCAGATTGTTTGTGAGCAGCTAGACGAGCGCGACCAACTACGCATCTATGTCCTAGACAACATTGAGGCATGGCACGAAAGATCAGCTCTCAGGTCGCTAGAAAAGGAATTAGCAGATAACCTAAAGGAATTAGGTTTCACACCAACATCGCGTCAAAAGCTTGGCATCGCCGAAGTCAAAGCAGCGAGCAAGTTGGATGAGCTAATGCAAAGAAAGGCAAATCGTGTCGTGGCCTCCACAATGGCTGACTCCAGTTCCGAGTGAGGCACTCGAACTAGGCGAGGGCCAACTTGTCATTGACTTCATCGAGGCTTTTGGCGTAATCACAAAAGACTCAGTCGCAGGCAGGCAGGGCAGTCCGTTAGTCCTGCGCGAATGGCAGAAGGATTTGATTAGGCACATATACGCAGGTGATGGACATGGCAACTTCACAGCAAAGCTCTCGCTCGTGGGAATGCCAAGAAAATCTGGCAAGAGTGCCATCTCAAGTGCAATGGCTACCTACGATTTATTTTTTGGTCCAAGAGGAGGCGAGGTCTACAGCATCGCTGCCGACAAAGATCAAGCTCGCATCGTCTTCAACGATGCAAAGAAAATCATTGAGGCAAATCCTGACCTAATGGAACTGGTCAAGCTCTACCGCGATGCAATTGAGGTAGTTGATACAGGCTCTGTTTATCGAGTCCTATCCAGCGAAAGTTTTACCAAAGAAGGTTTGAACGCATCGGCGGTGTGGGCGGATGAGCTTCACGCAATGCCGACTAGAGAGCTATTTGATGTTATGCAACTTTCTATGGCTTCTCGCGGAGGTGCTGCACATATGGTCAGCATCACCACAGCAGGGGTCAAGACAGACCGCACAGGTCAAGATTCAATTGCTTACTCTCTTTACCAATACGGACAGAGAGTCGCAAGAGGTGAGGCAGATGATTCATCCTTTTTCATGGCTTGGTGGGAAGCACCACCTGAAGCAGACCACCGCGACCCTGAGACATGGCGCATCTCAAACCCCGGTTATGGTGACATTTCAGATGCCGCAGATTTTGAGTCAGCAGTCAAACGAACTCCAGAAGCAGAGTTCCGCACCAAGCGTTGCAACCAATGGGTAAGTTCACAGGTTAGTTGGCTACCGACTGGCGCGTGGGAAGCCTGCGAGTCTGAGCTTGACCTAACAGACAAGGATTACATCATTGGCTTTGATGGCTCATTTTCAGGTGACTCAACTGTCCTAGTTGGGGCAACAGTAGAAGACGAACCGCAAGTCTTTATGATTCAGGCATGGGAGAAAGACCCAAACATTCATGATGACACTTGGCGAGTGGACATCCTTCAGGTCGAGAACAAGATTAGAGATTTTGTTTCCCTGAATCCAAGGGTCAAGGAGATAGTTTGCGACCCTTACCGCTGGCAGAGGTCAATGCAACTCTTGGCAGAAGAGGGCTATCCGATAGTCGAATATCCCTCAACAAACGCTCGCCGCATGGTTCCGGCCTGCGCCAAATTCTTTGATGCTGTCGTTGACAAGAAGCTCAAGCACGATGGCAACCCCTTATTAGCAAGACACTTATCAAACGCAGTAGTAAAGGCCGACAATCTAGGAGTCAGGATAGTGAAAGAGAACAGAGCATCATCGAGAAGGATTGACGCTGCTGTGGCAGCAGTCATCGCAGTAGATAGAGCGTTGCAGGTTAGAATAGAACCAGAACAACAAGTGCCGGGTGTCTATGTCTTCTAAGGTCGTATTGGTCACACAGGTTGCTGGAGCAATCGCTGTGAGTGTAGGGGTTGGGCTTATCTTCCTCCCTGCCGGCATCATTGTTGGCGGTATCTTTTCAATCCTTTTCGGAATTGCCCTAGAGAGAACAAATGCTAAGTAACCTATTTGAGAAACGCGCAGTCACACCTAACTCTCTCTGGGGAGCAGGTCTCGACTTTGAGCTTCAGAACAACTCAGGCACATTCATTGACCAAGACAATGTCTACAAGCTCGCAGGTGTCTCTGCTGCAATCTCGCTAATCGCAGGAACAATCTCAACTCTGCCAATGGATGCTTGGGTCAGGCGCGATGGTCAGAAACTTCTAATGAGGCCAAAGCCTGACTGGGTGAATAGACCAGATGTTTCCTTTGTTGACCGCACACCATTCATCAGCTCAATCATCTCTAGCCTGATGCTTGATGGCAATGCCTTCATTCGTGTCTTCCGCGATGAGGAAGGCCTGCCAATCAACCTGACAGTTCTCAACCCAACCAAAGTCAAGGTTGAGCGCAACCGCGTTGGTCGAGTTATTTTCACTTACGAAGAAGACCAAAAGAAATACACTTCTGACGAAATCCTGCACATTGTCGAATCAGTAATGCGACCCGGTGCAATCCGAGGCGTGTCACGAGTTGAGGCAATGAAGGATGCACTAGGACTTGGACTTGCCCTTGACTCATACGCACAGCGTTTCTTTGGACAGGGAACTTCTGGCAACTACGCGCTAGTCACACCACAGACTCTCACAGAGGACCAAGCAAAGATGCTCGCCAAGACTGTAGATGCTCGTCATGGCGGTTGGAGAAAGTCGCACAAGACTCTGGTGTTGCACTCAGGGTTAGACATCAAAGACATTGGTGTCAATCCAGAAGAGACTCAGCTTCTCGACTCGCGCAGAATGTTTATTGAAGACCTTTGCAGAATCTGGAACATCCCATCCCACTTGATGAACCTGCCCGGAACGCAAACTTATTCCAGTATTGAAATGACCTCCATAGAGTTCACGCAGCACACCCTCCGGCCTTATGTTGCAATCATCGAGAACTCACTCTCAACCCTGCTTCAGGTTTACCCAAATGGCGTTGGTGCATTTGTCGAGTTCAACATGAACAGCCTTCTTAGAGGAGATGTTCAATCACGCTTCTCTGCTTATTCGCAGGGTATTCAGTCAGGTATCTTGACTACAAATGACGCTCGTGTTGCAGAAGGTCTGTCAAAGATTGACGGCGGTGACATTCTCAGAGTGCCGCTTGCGAATGTGAACATTGACGCTGCCGACCTGTCTGCAACTGACAAGCGCGTGATGATGGCACAGAGACTAATCAACTCAGGCTTTGACCCTGCAGAAACTCTTACTGCGATGGGTCTGCCTGCAATTGCTCACACAGGAGTTCCAAGCGTTCAGCTTCAGGGTGTCGCTCAGATAAACCCTGCTGACCCACAATCTGTCTATCCGGAGGGCTAATGCAAGCACCTGCAACTCTAAATCTTGTTTGCTACCAAGGCGCATCTTTTGATTATGCCCTGACTTGGAGAACTAACGGCACAGCAGTCAACCTGACTGGCTACTCTGCAAGAATGCAGGTCAGAGAAAGTTATGACGCTGGAACTGCTGTTGTGTCAATCACAAGCGGAACTGGTATCACACTAGGCGGAACTGCTGGCTCAATTATTCTTGAGCTGACCCCAACTACAACCGCAGGCGTTCCATCTGGTCAGTATGTCTATGACCTAGAGCTACAAACATCGGGCGGTTATGTTACGCGCCTGCTAGAAGGAAACTTCACAGTTGACCCAGAGGTAACTCGTTGACCACAATCTCAGTAACAACTGGAACAGCGGTTGTTGAGGTAATTTCACCAAACACCGCAACGATTACAACTAGCGGCTCTTTTAGTGCAGTAGTCAATGAGAATCAAGCAACGCTGGTTGACAACATCATTGGCGCAACTGCCATCGCTGAACCTGCCTACATCCAATTCAACATCAACTCTGTTCCCTCAATTCAACAGGGAAGACTGGGCTGGAATGACACAGACAAGACTCTAGACCTTGGCATGGATATCGGAGTAACGCAGCAGATTGGTCAGAACTCTTTTATTCTTGCTAAGTCATCTGATGGGTCACAGCTTCTAAAGGGTCGAGCTGTCTATGTCACAGGGTCAGACGGAACGAACAAACTTGTCGCTTACGCACAGGCAAACGCAGAAGCACCTAGCTCAAAAACCATCGCTGTTATGGCCGAGACGATTTCAGGTGGCTCTAAGGGCTTTGGAACAACATTTGGATTTGTGAAAGGGCTGGACACTAACGGATTGACTGAAGGTGCGGCAGTCTGGCTATCACCCTCAGTTCCCGGCGGACTAACCTCAACTCGACCAACCCCACCCGACCACGCTGTCTTTATTGGTTATTGCATTCGCGCTCAGCAAAACAATGGCATTATTTTCGTCAACATTCAAAACGGCTACGAGCTAAACGAACTTCACAATGTAAAGTTCACTAGCCTGACTGATGGGCAGTCTCTTGTTTATGACTCTGCAACTCAGCTTTGGGTCAATGAGACAGTCTTAGGTCAGCCAACTGTTCTAAGCGTTGGAACAGTAACAAGTGGAACAGCAGCCGCCGTCACAGTTACAGGCACAGCACCATCACAGACCCTAAACTTTGTCTTGCCTAAAGGTGACAAGGGAGACACCGGAGCTACAGGCGCAACTGGAGCGACCGGTGCAACAGGACCACAAGGCGCGACAGGACCGCAGGGAGCAAAAGGAGACAAGGGTGACACAGGTGACCAAGGGCCACAGGGCATTCAAGGAGCTACTGGCCCACAGGGTCCAAAGGGTGACACCGGTGACACAGGACCAACTGGCCCAACAGGAGCTACTGGTGCAACAGGTCCTGCCGGTCCTCAAGGCATCCAAGGCGTCAAGGGCGATAAAGGTGACACAGGAGATACTGGTCCGACTGGCCCTGCTGGTCCTACTGGCGCGACTGGCCCACAAGGCCCACAAGGTATTCAGGGAGAAACTGGACCAACTGGAGCAACAGGACCGCAAGGAGCTACAGGACCACAAGGTCCAGCAGGAGTTGTAGCTGCCACATCACCAATCACTTACAACGCAGAAACCCAAACTGTCGGAATAAACACAACCGCAGGCGGCATCACAATCAACGGTTCTTTAGTTGCTTTGGGTGGAACAATTGTTGTCGAAGCGAGGTTAGCGTAATGCCCTATTTTATTTCTGATTCAAACCCTGACTGCAACGGATGGGCAGTCGAAAAGGAAGATGGCGAAGTCATCGGTTGTCACACAACAAAGGCCGCAGCTATTGGTCAGATGGTTGCTGTCTCAATTGCTGAAGACATTGAACCCGGTGGCGAAAGAGCAAAGCCAACCGAATTAGAAGAAGGTGACTTCGTTTCTTGGAACTCATCTGGAGGCAGAGCGCGTGGTCAAATCGAACACATTATGCGCGAGGGCGTTCTTGGCATTCCTGACTCAGACTTTTCAATAACTGCAACTCCTGATGACCCTGCTGCACTTATTCGCATTTGGCGTAATGGACAGGATGGATGGGAAGCAACTGAGACATTAGTTGGACACAAGTTCTCAACACTAACAAAGATTGACTCACTTGAAGACAGGGATGAAAGACAAGTCAACCTTGACCCACCAAGCTACATGAGAGCATCAGCTCGCAGAGGTTTGCAATGGTATTCAGAAGGTCTTGGTGGCGATGGATTAGTTGACCGCACAATCCGCGAAGCAAGAGAGATGGCTGCTGGCAATGTATCAGCAGACAAGTGGGTTCGCATTGCAGCTTGGATTGCAAGACACATCGGAGACTTAGATTCTCCTGATGCAGACCCACAATCAGAAAACTTTCCATCACCCGGAGTTGTTGCAATGGCACTTTGGGGTGGAGGAACAACAAGACGAACAGCACAACGCGCTCAGGCTTATGCCGAAGGTGTTGTCACTAGACTAGAAGCAGAAGAAGAGCGAGGAAAGATGAAGCACGAGACTAGAAACTTTGATGCTGACTTTGAGCTAAGAGAAGACGGCGATGAGCTGCGGTTTGTTGGTTATGCTGCAAAGTTCAACTCTCCATCAGAGGACTTGGGTGGATTCGTTGAGACGATTGAGCCGGGTGCATTTAGAAAGTCCCTTCGCTCTCGCAACGATGTCAAGCTGCTAATAAATCATGACATGGGCAGAGTAGTGGCAAGCACTCGTGGCGGAACTATGAAGCTGATTGAAGATGAAGTCGGACTAAGAGTTGAGGCTTCTCTCGCACCTACCTCTGAAGGCAAAGACCTTGCAATCTTGCTGAGGCGCGGTGACTTGTCGAAGATGTCTTTTGGATTCTCTGTTATGAAGGATTCATGGAACAACGACATGACTCAGAGGACTCTGAAGTCAGTCCGTCTTTGGGAAGTCTCGGTGGTGTCCATGCCTGCCTACAGCCAGACAGAGGCAATGATGCGTTCATTAGACAAGGCAGCTACTCGCGCACAGGTTGACGCTGACGAGCTGGCTGATGCAGTCCTAAAGCTGGAGGAAGGCGCAGACCTTTCCGAGCAGGAAGCAGAGCTGATCACCAAGGTTGTTCACTCACTAGCACCTGCGAAACAGGTCGAAGAAGAAACGGAAACAGAGGCCAACTTGCTAGAGCTAAAGCGCAAGCAACTTGACCTTCTACTAAAGAGGCAATAATGGCAAGCAAAGAACAAATCAAACAAGTCATTCTCCAAATCGCAGGAGACCCTAGCGTTGGTGAAATTTACTCACTAGCCGACAAGTGGGCAGATGCAATTTACAAACTAGACAATCCAGATGTCGCTCATAAGAGCGATGAAAGCGGCAGCTCAACGGCGTATGCTGCCACAAGGGAAACTCGCATTACAAAGCCAACAGAAACACGCTAACCCCCTTCAGCGTTTGTTGCAAAAGCGAGTTCCGCCTCACAGGGTCTTATTCCTTTCTACCTGTGAGGTTTCCCTTACCCTGTAGAATAAAAACATGGCTGAGTGTAAGCACCGCCTGTTTTCAGTTCTGCGTCAGCGCGGCTGAAGTTCAACTAACAATTAGGAGAAATGCCAAATGTCACAGTCTTTTATTAAGGCACAGGCTGAGGCTCGCGCAAAGGCTTGGGAAGAAGCAAAGGCCCTTCTTGACACAGCCGCTGCTGAGAAGCGTGACTTGACTGCTGAAGAGCAGGACAAGTTTGATCGCATCAACGCAGACCTTGACGAGCGAGCAGCCGCCATTGAGACTATCCGCAAGGCTGAGGAGCGCGAGGCTAAGGCCGCCGCTGCTGCCGAAGGTTTTGCAGTATCTGAAGTCAGCAAGTCTGACAACGACTATGTTCGCGCTCTTGCAATGGGAGAGATTCGTTCTCACACATTCGAGACTCGCGGAACACTAACCCCATCGGGTTCTTCAGGTCTAGTTCCACAGAGCTTTGTTGCTCGCGTGTTTGACCTAGCTCGCGAAGTTGGACCGATGCTAGAGGTCTCTGAAGTCTTTAACACCGCTTCAGGTGAAGACCTCAAGTTGCCTACTTTAAGTGCATACTCTGTAGCTGGCTACGAAGCCGCAGGTGCAGAGATTGACGAGAGCGAACCAACATTCAGCTCCATCACTCTAGGCGCGAAGAAGTATGCATTTTTGGTCCCGGTAGCGCGAGAACTGATAGAGGACTCGGGCATCAGCATCGCTGATGTTCTAGCTCGTCAGGCTGGTAACGCAATCGGTTACGCAGTGAACGCTGCTCTGACCACAGGTGCAGGTGGAGCTTCTGCTCCAACTGGAATCATGACCGCAGCGGGAACTGGTGTATCCGGAACTATCGCAGGTGGTCTATTCACCGCTGACCAGCTAATCGACCTTGTCTACTCGGTTGACGGCGCAGTTCGCAGATTGCAGGGAACTGGATGGCTCATGTCTCCAACCGCAATCCGCAACGCTCGTAAGCTAAAGGACAACGACGGACAGTATCTATTCCAGCCTTCTCTACAGGCAGGACAGCCAGACACACTTCTTGGCTTCCGCGTCTATGAGAACCCGGCAGTTGCAGCAGTTGGTTCTGCCGCAGCTTCGGTTGGTTTCGGATACCTTCCAAGCTACAAGGTTCGTGTTGCAGGCGGTCTTCGCGTTGACAGAAGCGATGACTTCAAGTTCGCTAATGATTTAAGCGTATTTAGGTTCATGATTCGCGTTGACGGAAATTTGTCGCATCAGGACCACTTCAAGATTTTCAAGGGTTCAGCAGCATAGTTCCCTAAAATCTGAGCAAGACCCTCACCCTAAAAGGTGGGGGTTTTTGCTATTGTGGGAGAAGAAAGGAAAACATGAAAGCCGAACAACTAGAGCTAACAATCACAACCTTCTCTAACTCGCCATACCAGCCGACAGGTTATGGGATGCAGATTGGACAGGTCGTTGACAATCTTGCAAAGCATGGGGTGAATGTTGCTCATGTCTCGAACTATGGACTAGAGGGAAACAACTCAACGCATAAAACCCCATACGGCGAAATCCCTCACTATGCCAGAGGCTACGACCCAATGAGCCAAGATGCTCTAGCGGTTGCTCACAAGATGCAGATGCTAAAGCAAGATTGGAAAGATTACATCCTGACTCTTTGCGATGTCTGGGTTCTCAAAGACGAGATGTGGCCTGCTGATGATTTTCCAAACATCTTAAGTTGGACACCGCTTGACCACATCTCTATGCCTCCGGCGGTTATGAGATGGCTGAAGAAAGAGAATGTCACGCCAATTGCAATGTCACCTTTTGGGCTTGAGCAGTTGCAAGAAAACAATATTGAGGGCATCTACATTCCGCACTCAGTTGACACAGTCTCCACCTTCAAGCCAACCGACAAGATTGGCAAACAGAACAGCCGAGAGTTTCTAGGAATCAAAGACGATGACTTCCTAGTCGTCATGAACTCAGCTAACAAAGCAAACAAGTCAGTCCACCGCAAGGCTTTCCCAGAAGCACTCATGGCCTTCGCTGTCTTCAAGCAGAAAGTTCCAAACGCTTACCTCTACATTCACACCGAGCCAAAGGGCATCTATGGCGGCTTCCACCTGCCACGACTAGCCGAAGCCTGTGGCGTTCCTATGGACTCGGTCATCTTCCCTGATGCGATTGACTATCGCTTAGGCGTTGACCCTAAAGACTTAGCTGGCTTTTATTCTGCTGCGGATGTTGTGATGCAGATGTCGCTTGGTGGCGGATTTGAAATTCCAATCATCGAAGCTCAAGCCTGTGGCACTCGCGTCATCGGAACAGACTGGACTGGACCGCGTGACCTAGTTGCAGAAGATGGCTTCAAGGTTTCAGGTCAGGTGTTCTGGGATGAAGCTCAGCTTGCATGGTGGAAGACTCCATCCATTGCCTCAATCGTTTCTAAGCTAGAAGCTGCCTATGAGGTGTCAAAGGCTGAGGGTCGCTATTCAGAGAAGTCAAGACAGTTTGCTCAGCAGTTCGACAATGTCAAGGTTTGGAATCACTATTGGCTACCATTCCTAAAAAGCCTCCTCTAATCTCCCTGCCTCTAGCTATTTGGGGAGATGGCTATTCTTCATTCCTGCCTCAATGGTGGGAAGGGGTGAGGTCATTAGAAACAAAGCCTGATGAAATCATCATCGTTGCCGATGACAAGAACTTCCCTGCTGTTGTTGCGAGTGTTTGGCGTTGGGAAAAGGTCAGGGTAATAAAAGAAAACCTGAACTCCTATGCAGAGTATTGGAACAAAGCAATCTCTCTCTGCGGTGGTAAATGGATTGCCCTTTGCAATGTTGACGATTACTTCCTACCAAGAGGATTGAACTCAATCCCCGAAGCTGAGAAGCGCGGCAAGAATCTAGTCTGCGATGCGATTAGGACTAAAGGCTCTGACCATGTCCAGCAGACAATCTGGAATCCAGAGACCCTAAATTATGAGTTTGAATTAGGCGGTGCTAACCCCATGACCAAAGCACTCTGGCAAGCCGCTGGAGGCTTCCCTGAGGGCATAAGATTTGCCGATTGGGGTCTTGCGTTAGGCATGAGAAAAACGGGCCTTGTAGAGGCGTATGTGACCTCTGAGATACGGATTGTCTATGACCGAGGCTACGACAGGCTGACGCTGTCAGGTGCAACACTTGGAGAAGCCGAAAGAGCTGAGGGCAGGGAACAAATAAGACAACTAGCAAAGAGCCTGCGATGAGGATTTTAGTTCTAGGCGCAGAAGGAATGCTAGGACACCAAATTGTCAAATCCCTAGCTGGCTTGAATGTCATTGCACCCAAGCGCAACGAATACAACGCATTTGATTCTCTTGATCAGTTCAACCTGCGCCGGGGCGATGTTGTTGTGAACTGCATTGGTGCTATTCCCCAGAAGGGTCATGCTTTCCCAGTCATGCAAGTCCTCAATAGAGACTTTCCTGAGTTCTTGGCAAAGCACGAACACCTGATGTTTATGCAGATTGCAACGGACTGCGTGTTCTCAGGTCAAAGGGGAAACTATGACGAGAACGACATTCGAGACGCTGAGGATGACTACGGCTTGACAAAGATGCAGGGCGAAATCTTTGCACCGAACTGGATGAACCTGCGATGCTCGATTATCGGGCCAGAGCTATCAGGGAAGAAGTCACTTTTTGAGTGGGTTAGAAACCAACCAGAGGGCGCAACTCTTTATGGCTACGCAAACCACTATTGGAACGGCGTGACAACTCAAGCCTTCGCTGAGGTTGTCAGAGGCGTGATTGACCAAGAGTTTTACCTAGTCGGAACGCAGCACCTAGTTCCGGCAGACGAAGTCTCGAAGTATGAGCTAGTCAAGATGATTGCCGAGAAGACAGGTCGAAAAGACCTAAACATAGTTCCCAAGATTGTCGATCCTGTGAACCGAACGCTCGCCACCATCCATCCCCATGTCAATGAATACTTATGGGAGCAGGGCAGGTATTGGATACCCCCAACCATCCAGCAGATGATTCACGACTTAGAAGTAGAATAGAGGCGGAGGAACTAATGGCAGTCACCAATGGATATGCTTCACTTTTACAAATCAAGTCGGCAATCGGAATCTCTGACGGAATAGATGACCCGATGCTGGAGATGGCTATTGAGTCAGCCTCCCGACAGATTGACTCTTACACAGAGCGATACTTCTACAACGCTGGAACAGC
>VFQT010001214.1_pt1 | contig 32335 bp, 32 predicted proteins | sample 3512381 | NCBI WGS metagenome assembly VFQT01 (sample SAMN10412376, study PRJNA504923) | tailings metagenome | isolation source: Relicate 2 Philex TSF3 active mining site | place: Philippines: Tuba, Benguet | collected 2017-08-29
TCCGCTACTACTAGATCCAGCGACAAGCAAGTTTTTGATAATAGGTATACTAATGATCAAATTATCCAGGTCAGAACTGAATCAAGATTAACTTCTCGTGAGAAGGTAACAAATATTAGAAATCGAGAAGGATTATGTATTTGGACAGAAATTAATTTCCCTAGCGATACGCCAACCGTTTTTGAAGTAGTTGGAACTACTCCAATCACTGATCCATTTGGTAGAGTAATGGGATATAATTCTTCTATGAAGAGATCGGAGAATCAACAAATTGGCATCTAATTTTTTAATGGCAGGATTTGCTAGCGGCCTTGAAAATTTGATGGCAAAGCCCCAGACCGCAGGATCAATTACTCAATCAATGACTGCACAAATTTCTGCTGCCATATATTATAAAGCAGCCGTACTAGACAAATTAGATTCTCACCCAGGGTTTAAAAATAAATTTAGCACAATCATTTTTAATCAAATAGAAAAAGAATTTGGCAACTATATAGATGCAAAGGCTAGAACTGCACCGAAATCACTACACCACGTTTATGAGTGGAAAAGAATTGGTAAAAAAGAAGCAAGACTATTTAAACTAAATAAGCTTGATGCGCCAGGGCTTTCTTTTAAAATATCAACTGAATTTTTGCCATCACAATCTTTTGTTCCAACAGGGAAAGGTAAGCATAGACATGTGTTTTCAGCAAAAGCGGCAGTTATGGAAAGCGGAAAGCCAGTGGTTATCGCTCCTAAGTACTCAGAAAGAATTGTGTTTGAAATAGACGGAGAAGTAGTATTTATGCCAAAGGGAGAATCGGTTGTTGTCAAAAGACCAGGCGGCGCTGGAACAACTAATCAATTCTATCTTGCCACAAATCAATATTTTAGAGGCAACATGGTCAACCTGGCGATTAAGAATTCTGGGTTTCAAAAAATGTTTACTATGTCCTTAAAAAATGCATTAAACGTACCATCTGATATCAGAACTGTTAAATATAAATTTACGCCAAACGTTGTAAGAAGCCAAGCAGACCTGGCGCTAAATACTGTATTTGGAGGCGTAATGTAATGGTAGATTATAATATTGATGCAATGTATGAGATTAGAAAGTTTCTATGGCAGGGACTACAGCAGACTAATTTGCTAGATGCCGACGACTATTACAGTGATAATTTAGGTGAAATAATAACCCCAATAATTCCAGTACAGCAATTAGCTGAAATGAATCAATTTTTGAGCGGGAAGAGCCATATAGTCTACGATAAGATAGGGCTTTCATATGAGGATAATTGGTTAATATGTTGTGAGCAAATATTATTTACTATATACTCAACAGATTTTGCACAAATAAATGCAATTAGAAACTACATGCTGGATCAGTTTAGACGCATGGACCACTCAGCTAGGGATTTAAATTACTGGGAGGACGTCTCAGACCTTATTAAATTCCATAGCGTATTTGTAGCTGACATATCTCCTACGAGCCCCTCAGAGGAGCTACAGGGCTTTTTATCCACAGACGTTATATTAGAGGTCAAGTACTCTAGAATTACAGATGTAAACGGCAGATTTGCTTAGTTTGCTTTAGGCGACCAGAACATCTATAATTGGACATAGAGGAAAGGGCCTAGCCAGCCACTTTATATATATATAAATATATTTCATGAAATAGGAGGTCGAATTCATGGCACAAAATCAGGGTAATGCTAAAAACATTCTTGTAGGTGCATCCCCGCTATTTTTGTCTAACGTAGATATTACAGATTCAAATTACGTCGAAAATGCTGAACCAGGTTCAGCAGATGCAGGCGAATACGTATCTGGTACATCTTACACATCAACTCTTAACGGAATTGATAGTGGAAATTTCTATTACAGAAACGTTGGTTTTACAAACAATGGTCTTCAGATCACTTACAACCCAACTTATGATTCCGTAACCGTAGATCAGCTTCTTGATACAGCTAAACTGTTCAAGTCTGCGATGGAGGTTATGATCGCAACAGAAATGTCCGAAGGTACACTAGAGAACGTTCTAGTTGTATTTGGACAGCAAAGTTCAACATTGGTATCAGCAGGAACAGGACAAACCGCAACAGACACATTGGGTCTAGATGCAGGTGCTCTTGGTGAGGCTCCAACAGAGCGTCAGTTAATTGCAGTAGGTCAAGCACCTACTTCTGAGGCAACCGCTACTGAGCGTATTTATTACGCCCGTCGCGTACTCTCAGTGCAACAGTCACAATTCTCGCTTGCACGTACCACCCCAACCACATTCCCAGTAACTTTCCGTCTTCTTCCAGATGTTAATAAGCCGAACGAAGAATACGGCAAGATTATTGACCGTGTTTTGACAGTTTAATAATTTAATTAAATTATTAAAATAAAGCCCCCAGAAATGGGGGCTTTATACTTGTAACGGTAAAATCATTATGTTATAATAATTAAGACCGCCAAAGGAGGACAAATTGGCAACAACAGTATATGATACAGAAGAAATTGTATTACAGAACGGAACTAAGGTAACGTTAAAGCCGCTTACAATTAAGCAGCTAAGAAAGTTTATGTTGGTAGTTAATAAGCTATCAGAAACAGGTACAGAAGAAGAAAGCCTCACAACACTTATCGAGGCATGCTCAATTGCACTAGAAAAGCAATTACCAGAAGTAACTCTGGAAGAATTAGAAGACATTTTGGACGTTCCAACAATTAATAGAATCCTTGAAGTATGTGGAGGAATTAAGATGGACGACCCAAACCTTCTAGCGGCGGCGGTTCTGGCTGGTCAGAATTAGACCTTGCCGCATTAGAAGGAGAGATTTTTCTTCTCGGTAATTGGAAAAATTACGAAGAGATAGAAGATAACCTCTCAATGCCAGAGTTGATACAAACAGTTAAGTCTATGCAAAAAACTGAAGAAGAGAAAAGAAGATTCTTAGCTTCACTTCAAGGCATAAACTTAAATGAAGAAGAAAATAAAGATGCTCCATCTTTTGAAGATGTCAGAAGGAGAGCTCTTGGCATAGACGCTAGAGGAGACGATGTTGTTTCCCTTCAAGGTAGTTTTGCACAAGAGGCTGGTTTTGGAATCGGAATGGGCTTGGGGTACAGTAGGAGTAATTAGTGGCTGAAGAAAATATTATAACTAATATTACAGCCAAGGCTGACTTTTCAGATCTTATAAAAGATTTGAATAGGGTAACAGCCTCATTGTCGTCCCTACAGCAAACAGTTGGTGCAACTAACAAAGCGATATCAAGTCAAATTGATGCAATTAATAGAGGCTTTGCAAATACAATACGAAGCACTGGACAATTTTCTTCACACTATGTATCACTTACATCAGATGTTGAAAAATTTGGTAGAAGCCTAGATTCTGGAAGATTAAAACTAAGAGATTACTATAGGGTATGGCAAGACCATACCAGAACTTCTGGCGGATTAATTAGAGATTTATCTAAGCAACAAGTTCAATTACAAAATGCAATCCTGCAGCCATTAGGACGAAATGCCCAAGGTTTAATGCAGTTTAATGTGCATGTTCCAAGAGGCTTAGATTTAATAAAAAATAAAACTGCTTTAACTACACAACAGCTTCAAATTATGAACAAGGTTGTTCAAGACGGAGCAGTTCAACTTATTAACTGGGGTAAAAATACTCAGTGGGCTGGACGACAGTTAACAGTAGGATTAACTTTACCTCTTGCTGCTTTTGGCAAAGCGGCAGCAGATGCTTTTAGAACGGCTGATCAAGAATTAACAAGACTTGCTAAGGTCTACGGAGACATAGGTGGAGCTACAGCAACAGAGCTAACACAGATAAGAAAAGATGTAGCAGCAACGGCACAAGAATTAGCTTCTGCAATGGGTGTAAATTTCCAAGAAACAATTGCTCTTGCTGCTGATATTGCTGCAACAGGCAAAACTGGAAATGAATTATTGTCATCGGTTTCAGAAACTACCAGATTAGCAGTACTTGGTGAAGTAGATAGGCAAGAGGCAATGAAAGCAACTCTTGCAATTCAGACAGCATTTAAGTCAAATACCCAAGAACTAACAGAATCAATTAACTTTTTAAACGCAGTTGAAAACCAAACCTCTACCACACTTAATGATCTTGTAACTGCGATTCCAAAAGCAGGACCAGTAGTGAAAAGTCTTGGCGGAGACATAAAAGATTTAGCTTTGTACTTAACAGCAATGAGGGAAGGCGGAATTAATGCATCAGAAGCAGCAAACGCTATCAAATCTGGCCTAGCTTCTTTAATTAATCCAACAAAGCAAACAGTTGGACTTATGTCTGATTTTGGAATAGATGTTTTGGGCATGGTTCAAAGAAATGCAGGAAATACAACATCCTTGCTATTAGATTTACAAAAAGCTTTAGATCAACTCGATCCACTATCAAAGGCTCAGGCTGTTGAGCAAATGTTTGGAAAGTTTCAGTTCGCTAGAATTAGTGCTTTGCTAAATAACCTAGGAAGAGAAGGAAGCCAAACGCTTCAGGTATTGGATTTAATGGGTGCCAGCGTAGGAGAGCTAGAGCAAGTAGCTAGCCGAGAGTTGGCGGCAGTAACAGAATCTGCAGCAGGAAGATACAGAAGAGCTTTAGAGTCATTAAAAGCAGACTTGGCTGTTGTTGGTGAAGAGTTCTTAAAAATAGGAACAACAATATTAAAGGTTCTTGGCAAAGTAATTGAATTTGGAAGCAAGTTGCCAGATCCAGTTAAAAAATTATTGGCATTTGGTGGAGCATTTACAGCAATAATTGGTCCAGTGATTATGCTAACAGGTGTTCTGGCAAACTTCTTTGGTTATATAGTTAAAGGTATATTCCACTTCAAAAACTTTTTCAAAGGCGCAGAAGGATGGCGTTTATTAACCCCTGAAATTTTAGCTGCACAAAGAGCAGGATCTTTGGCAGAACAAACATTTTATAGTGATGCTCAAGCTGCAACTATTCTTAAAAAAGCCTTGGCTGATCTTGGAATGGAATACGATGCGCTGGCCGCAAGACTAGCTTCTGGCAAAATAGCTGTTTCTCCCACAATCAGTACAATGGCAGGAAATGTTATTGCTCCAGGCGGCGGGTATAGAGCCGTAGATCCAAACCACCCACTAGTTGGTGGAATGTCATCATCTCATTTAAATCCTAGAGACCCAAATAATCCAGCAACTTTATTTGGACTTGTGCCAGGATCTAGTGCTGTAAATCAAAAAATTGGCAGAACTCCTCAAATAATGATGAGCGAAAGATTGCCAGACATAGAAGGCCTAACTACCGTAAAAGGAGTCTCCACTGGAGTTGTTGCGCCAGAGGCCGCAAGATACCAAGCATTGATGGCTGCAATAGGAATGCAGTCTAAGCAAGAAATAGAAGCATTAAAAGAAACAGTCAGAATGGGCGGTGCAGTTAGCACAGACTTTATAGCAACATTTGATGACTTGGTTCCAATTACAACACAGCTATCTCAAAATGCTGCACAGCAATCTGCACTAATTGTCGCAGAAGTAAAGGCTGGTAGATTAAGCGTAGAGCAAGCAAAAGCACAAATTATTGCATTGAATGCACAACTTGAAAGAGATTTAGGTACAGCAGTTTCTGCATATGCAACTACTGCAGGAAGAAATATAGATTTAACTAAAGTTCCACTTATTGATCAGCCTGTAGTTGACGCTGCGGGCAAGTCAAATATGAGAGCACTATTCAGACGTGGACGCATGAGAAATGTTTTAAGAGCCCTAGGAAGAGCAACCAGAACTAGAACGTTTGGAGCACCATATAGCATTGAAACAACAAGGCCGCCAGGATTTAATTCGGGAGGCTATGTATATACAGCAAACGATGGAAGCATCGTACCTGGACCAAATGTAGATTATGACATGATTCCAGCAATTCTTACTCCAGGAGAATTTGTCGTAAATAAGCAAGCGACTCAAGAAAATCTTCCATTATTGATGGAAATTAACAATGGGTATAATTTGGGCGGTAGGGTAAGACGTGGAACAAATAATTATGGAAGGCTTCCAAGCTTAACATCGTATCAAAGAGTACTACAATCCCTACATAGGTCAAGGGGCCAAGTTCAAACTGCAACCAGAACTTCTGTTGCAGATCAAATGCTAGCAAACGCAAGAACTAGACAAGAGCAGATAGCGTTAAGAAGAATTCTATTTACAAGATCAGGAAGGCATCAAGATAGAGCTCATATTGGAAGCTCTGTTTCAGAAATGATTCAGATGCAAACTCCATATGCAATGAGAGGATATTTTGGAGTAGCTTCAGCAAATCCTTATAATAAACTTCAAAACCTTCTTCACAGAAATATAAGAACTAGAGATATAAATCCAGTTACAGATATAACTGCACAAAATAGGACTTTGCCAGAAATATTCAAAAGAATGGGTGCAGAATCATTTTGGAAAAATTTGGGTGCTCCTAATGGAACAATAAATAGAGACGCCGTAAGAGGGTACCTAGCAAATCTTGAAGGATATGTTTCTGGAAAATCTCAATGGCAATCAATACCATACGGAAGAATTCCTCGTGAACTAGTTGCGTTATTACGAAGTGGAAAAGCATCAACAAAAGACTTTACTGGCTATGTAAATTATCTAATGTCTGGAAATGTAAAAGCAACAAATAAAGCAGGAATCATTGCTAACGACGCTGCAGCTTTGATGGAAGTTAGAAAGATGAGCGCAAAAGATGCTATTGCTGAAGCAGAAAAAATTTACGAGAGAGCACTTGGTAGCAAAAATATATCAGATTCTCAATATAGAGGACAAAGATTAAAATTAGCACAATCAGAATACTCAGACTTTATTGCACAGGCCCCAATGAAATCTTCTGCAAGAAGAAGAGCAAATATGGGCGGGTTAATACGTGGATACAATAGGGGTGGAAGAGTTGGCGGAGGTGTCGTACGCAGAGGTAGACCAAACTATGGGCAATTCGTAGGAATGCCTACTATGGGTCCAAGTGATAATTGGATTGGGGGGCATCCAGAACAAAAACCACCAACCCCAGGACAGAAATTTAGTGCAATGGGCGGACCAATGATGGCAGGATTTGGAATGCAGATGGCTGGCAGCATGGCTGGGGGGCAAACTGGAAATGCATTAATGTTGGGCGGAATTGCTATGCAAATGTCTCCATTGTTTGGAATGCTAAAAGGAATAACTGGTGGTATAAAAACATTTGGAGCCCTTGGCACAGCAGTATTTAAAGGTTTAGAGAAGGTTGTTTCAGGTTTTGGATCAGCATTAAAATTCTTAACTGGACCAATAGGATTAACAATAGCAGCATTAACAGCGCTAACTGCCGTATATCTTAATATGAAAAAGAACGCAGAACAGGCTGGGAAAGCAAATAGGTTAGCTTTTGGCGGTACTGCAGAATCATTTGCGTCGGTAGGAATTAAGAATTATTCTACAGTTAACGATAGGTTGCAAGAAACAGCTAAAGCAATGGAGCTTATTAGAGTAAAAGCTCAATCTATTTCTGATACATTTACTAAGGCGGGACCAACAGGAGTAACATTATCAATCAAAGAGCTAGACGAAGCTATTAAAAATGCAAAAGAAAATCAAAAAGATTATATAGATGCATTCAATAGCATAGACTCCAGCAGAGTAGTTCAATATGCATCTCAATTAAAAGCACAATTTGTTGCCATGGGAATGAGTGCAGAAAAGGCATCTAACCAGATATTCGCAATTATAAAGGCATCTGGCAAGGCGTCACAAGCATTTAGCGCAGTAACTTCTACTGATTTCAGGGCAGTTAAGGACCAGCTGTCTGGGATCAATATGCTATTTAATCAAATGGGAAGAGCATCTAATATAGCTAAATTTAATGCAGAAGAATTTGTTCAAGGTTTAAATACATTGACAAGCTCAGTACTTGCGTACAGAGATTCACTAATTGGTAAAAAGATTGACGGTAATGAACTTGATGAAGCAGAAGCTAACAAGAAGGTATTAGAAGAAATATCTAAGATTAAGTCTGCCAATAAGGATATGGATCAAAAGGTTATCCAAAACTTAAAACAACAAGATCTGGTATATGCAACAATTTTGGGCAGAGCAGAGAGCCTAGCAAGTATAACATCAAAGGTTATGCTTTATACTGCAGGCGTAGGAAATGCTGTAGACTTAGCTCTTATTGATGCAAAAACAGCAGTAGAGATGGCTTCTAATTTAGCCATAGTTAATCAAGGCCTAAATACAATTACAGAGAGTACAGATGCAAGTCTAAACCCTCTTTCTGAGCTGGCCAAGAAAATAGATAAAGCTGAGACGGCACAATCAACACTTAACAATACAGTAAAATCTGCTAAGAAAATAGATGAAGATTATTATAAGAATAAGATTAAGCTTATTGATAAGATTATTGAAAAGATACAAGAAGAAGCTGACGAAAGAATAAAGGCTATAAGAAAAGAGCAGGATGCTCGAAATGTAGCTACAGATATACAGCAAGAACAACTTAAGTATCAGCAAGCATTAATGTCTGGAGACATGGAGTCTGCTGCACAAGCGCAATTAGAAATACAAAGATTAGTCAGACAAAAACAAGAAGAAGATGCAATTGCTGCTATACAAGAAAAAGCAGCAGCAGATATTAAAAAACAAAAAGATGAGCAGGAAAGATTAGCTGCGTTAGAAGAAGCAAGAAGAAAGAATTTGTCTAGGTTACAGGGACAGCAGGAGTCTGGAGCAGCAAACCTATCTGAATTAAAGTCACCAATAGAGAGATTAAATGCAGCTGTTGCTCCATATGTTGGAATGGCGTATAAAGATATTCCACAAATTGCAAAAGATGCAGTAACTTCAATTTTAGAAGAAATGAAAACCTCTACAAATAAAGACGTAAGAGAAGAGTATCTCAGGCTAGCAGGAAAATCTGGCGTCTCCGCATCACAATTTAATAATCCTGCTGCTGTCGCACCAAGTGTTTTAAAGGGGTATCTTGGCGCAGTAGAAAAGCAAAGCGGATCAGATTTAGTATTTAAATCAGCTGTAGAAAGATTTGCTGCAGCTGTAGATAAATTTGGCGGAACTACAGGAATGCCATTTAGAATGCCAGCAGATGGAGAAGATAAGGCTCTTAGATTCCAGAGAGATTCTGCATTTATGCTATTTAATAAAGATGGCAAGAAGATAGCCGTTTATGGCAACACATCTACCTATAAATCTATATATGACAAAGCAAGAGAAAAAGGATGGGCTTGGGAAGGCTATTCTACAGAAGGCATAAACGCATTAGGAATGAGCGGTAAGGGTCCTTCAGGATATACTAAGACTGCGATAAATAAGATCCCAGGGAAGTACGCTGGAGGAAAGATAACTGGACCAGGAACTGGCACATCTGACTCTATTCCAGCATATCTATCTAATGGAGAATTTGTAATCAATGCTGCTTCAGCATCAAGAATAGGTTATCCAATTTTGGAAAAGATGAACCAGTATGCAGGCGGAGGAATGGTATCTTATGATATTCCAAAAATGTCTGGCGGAGGCGTAGCAAAGGGAACTCCATTTGGACAAGTGTACAATATTGTAAATAGCCCAGAGATTACAGTCAATGCTGCTCCAGGACAGGATGCAGAACAAATTGCAAGAACAGTTGTAAAAATGGTTGCAAAAACACAAAGAGATGCTATGATTAAGGTTGGAGAGCCAATAAATAACGGAGGTAGGATAGGATAATGTCTTTTGAAAATTTACCCAAGGGCTCAATTCTATACATAGAATCAACAGATCCTCTTGCTATGGATCCAGCTAATAATCAGTTTGTTTATGGAGGAGCTACATTTACTGCCCCAGGACAAAAATATTCCACCGCAGTAGCCTCTCGAAATATTCTTGCCTATTCAGATAAATTAAATACAAAATTTAGAAGAGTTTCGGAACATAATAGATCTGAATTTTCTATTTCTACAAATAGGATAGAAAGACAAGAGCGAATGGCTAATGGCTTTTTGCGTAAATATTTTGTAGCAGACAAAAAACAATTTTCTGTATCCTGGGATATGTTACCCTCATTTAGAAATGAATCTGCAGATGGTGCATGGGCGGCAGAAGACTTAAAGTCTTTTTATGAAAGCACAAGCGGGAAAACATCTTTTAGAATTAGAATTAACCCAGGCCCATTCGATCAAGTATTAAACCTAGAACAATCTGGCGGGGTATTACAAGACGACTATACATATACAGTTATATTTACTTCCTGTAACTTTACAGTGGTTAAAAGAGGTATACAAGCGTACTGGAATGTCAGTATAACGATGGAAGAGGTTTAATAAATGCAAGTCTCTTCAGATTTAAAAAATATACTAAATACATATCAGACAATAACAACTGACGCAGGATGTATTATAGAATATAATATGAACAATATGCTAGATAGCATATCTGCCTCTTATCCTGAAGATCTTGACATTAAATATAAAACACACGTTAACTCAGACGGTACAGTGGTAGATTCATTTAATAAATATAAAAAACTATTCCCAGTAGATGCCGTAACACGACCAGTAAGGCCACAAGGGTCTGGCGTTAAATATTTTATATGGACTGAAAATAAAACAGAAGTAGAGCTAGACGGGTTTGAGTCTCCAAGAGTTTTGCTATACCCAGAAGACAAAGCTAGAATATATTATCCAGGCGTAGACAATGAATATAAGTATTGGGTAACTCCAGTTAATGAGGATGCGGATATAACAATCAATTATTCTGTTTCTACAGCAAAAGTTATTCAGGCATATTTTAATGGAACATCTATTGTATACAAAACTCTATTCCCACACGCATTCCCATTGGGAGCAGAAGTTTCTATATCTGGTCTTACTACTTCAGCATTTAATTTATCTAATTCAACTATATCGAATATTATTGATCAATATACGTTTGAGGTTACAAGCTCAACAAATGGCGACTGGGCGGAAAACCAAAATGGAACGGCGACTCTATCTACTGCAACAAAAGCAGCAGTAGCAAATAAAATTGTAATAAGATTTGAAAAGTTTCACGATACTCCGTCAGCAGCCAGCGTTTCTATAAATTCTGGAACATCTATTCCTTTAACGATACCTTCTTCTAACTGGGATGGACTTTACACTCTATACTACAATGGATCTTCTTGGGTTTCGGTAGAGCCTGCGACGCCAAGTAATCCAATATCAGTTTCTTCGATAAGGGTGCAGGCTACAAATAGCGGAGCGGGGAAAGTAATAGGAGTTATAGAAATATCAGCAAGATGGTATAAAGATATATCTTCAGACGTAGTATCTATGAAAATTTCTAAAGAGTCTTCTATGGATAATAATAGCGTCCTACCAGTTGGATTTGTAACAGCTAATGATTTAAACATTGATATTGTAAAGTATGATCAGGATGCTATACAAATTTTAGAATATAATAAAAATGACACTATTGACTACAGCAAAATTTATCTTTATAAAAACGTAGAACTTAGGCCATATATTAAAGTTGAAGGTAATAGATTAAATCAGGGGCATTTTTATATAAAATCATTTGTCATAGACACCTATGGGTCAGCAGAAGTAGCATGCCTAGACTCAGCCAAAATACTAATGGAAACAATTGCTCCAGAAATATTATGCGAGTCGTATCCAGCCACAGCTGTTATTAGAAGACTTCTAGACTCTATTGGATTTACTAACTACAACTTTAATGTAGAAGAAAACGATAGTTCCATCCCAGTTATTAATTATTGGTTCTCAACAAATACTCAAACAGTATGGGGAATGATTCAAGATATCTGTAGAGATATACAAATGAATGCATTTTTTGATGAAAATAACGTGCTTCAATTTTATAGCAGAAATAAAATATATAGCAATATTGAAGTAGACTGGCAATTTTTTTATGATACAGAAATGTCTGGATCAACTATTCAAGGATTGCCAAATATACAAAATATTAGTAAACAAGAAATAGCTTCTGCTAACGAGGTTCAAATACTATGGAGTTCTCCAGTAACATCTAATTACCTGGGCAACTCAACATTCATCTGGCAGTCCCCAGCAACATTTTTGGGTGCGGGCGGGTTAAAAGTAAAAATTGAAAAAGATACTCCGCCAGTAGACACAACTTTAGATATAGATTTAAATACATACGCAGATGCATACAGCAATGCACAATCTCTGTATAACTTTAATGGCTATGTGTTAATTAATTCTGAAATTATTGAATACGATGCAATTCAATATCAGTATGTTCCAAAAGAAGCAGCAGACGACGCAACTCCTGAAAAAGTATGGATTAGCTCAGCTCTAGATTTAAACAAATATAGATTTTTATCTAAATCAGGATTTAAGGATCCCAAAAAACCAGAGACTGCCTTCTTTAAGCCTACAGGTAAATATAGGGTTAAAACAAGAGGGGCTCTAGGCACCAGTAGACAAGAACACCCTGCCACAGCAATTGAATTTGTAAATCAAAGTTCTGTAGAAAATTTATCAAAGTGGAACCAGAGGCTGGTGGAATTTAAATGAGTTATCCATTTAAAGAAGATTATGCAGGTACACTTAATTCTTTAAACCTAAGAAGGATGCCAGAAATTGTTGATAATATGGATGGCTCAGTTGATATCATAATAGATAATTCTTTTATGACCTCTTCGCCAACACTTTATAGGGTGGTAAGACAACAGATTATAAATGGCGTTCCATCAGGTTCAACTGAAGAAAAAACATCATCTACAAATATAGTTTCTTATTCGGGACTTTCTGGAGGAACTACTCATAGGTTTTTAATAAGAGCAGAAAATGGAGTAGATTATGGAAACTATATTAGTATAGATAAGTATATTTCTAAATACACATTATTAGCAGGATCTGGGTCTTTATTGTTAAACGAATCAAGTCAAACAAAATCTTTGCTTGAGCTATCTAATAGCAAAGAAAATTTCAAAGCTAAAAAATGGGCCACAGCGTATAAACAATTTGATAGCATTACTGCGGCGGGCAGCGGGGACATAGATACCTTCTATAACTTTGGAACGGCTTTGTATATGGATTCTAATTTTGACAATCCAAATCAAAGTGCTGCAATTGGATTTTTTATTTCAAACGGTGGGCAGAAAGGATATTATCTATCTTTAGAAACCACCACCCTTGCAGCCTCAGCAAACAAAAAAGAATTAAGAATAATGAAAGCTTCTGGGGGAAGCCTAACTTCCCTAAAAGATAGCCAGACCACTATTGCTGAAAGTTTAAACGGAGTCTATGGGGGCAGGGAATATTTGGTAAATATTAAAGTAAGATTTACCAGAAAGAATGATATTAAAACGGTTAGAATATATGGATCTGTCAATGGTTATAAGTTTACGGCTACCGATACTGACTTTGAAGATACAGAGGAAAAAATTAAAAATGTTGCAATTCAGCCAACTAAACAAATTGCACTTGTTTGTCAATCAGGGAAAGTAGCATTTGATTATGTATATGCAACAGAAATTAAAGACCAAGAAACTTTTAATAGGTTGCAGACAGTAGGCTCTATACAAAATGGAATTTTTAGTAATGATTTTCTTGAGGTAGGGTTTGGCGATATTGTATACAATCCAAATACCTCTGAGGATTCATCCCTCATTCCCGCTAACGGAATAGATGAATTTGGAACAACCGTGAGAGAAATATATACTGCTAAGTTAAAGTTTGACACAAGGCCAGCATTTCCAATTAATGTTTCTACTGGGTTAAATACAGGAGCCACACTATTAGGATCTAGGATGGGTAATTTTGATGCAGAAGTTTATCTATTAAACAATAGCTCAACAACAATACCATTAGATGGATCGAGCTTATACATATACGGCAATACATTGTCAGATTCAGGACAGCTAGAATATAAAACAAATGATACTTCTGAATATGTTTATAAGGAACCAATTATATTTGAAACCAAATGGATACAAAATCTAGAAGACGTAGAAAGCCTCGCCGCATGGATTAAACAAAATGTTGTAAATAAAGGCAAGATTGTTGATTTAGAAATCTTTGGGAACCCAGCTATATCTGTAGGAGAAATCATTACAATCAAGTATAGCTATGCAGGATTAAGCGGAGATTCAAATATCGAAAGATTTATAGTTACTGGGGTAATACAAGAATACAAGAATGGAGGATTATCAACCAGGCTTACGGCAAGGAAGATTCACTTCTCTAACGTATAATGGTATAATGATTAATTATGGCAAAATCTTCTACTAAAAAAATTAATGCCCAGGATATTACCAGGGGCGAGCCCGTAGTTTTAAACGAAAAACATCCAGACACAGTATTCTTGCGACCTGGTGAATATTTGCAAAAGGGTTCTGAGGCATTAATAATTAAAGGAACTGCGGCAGGAGTAAAGGGTTTCTCATCTGGCTCAGGAAGCACTGGGGTAAACACAGAAAATCCAGAAGAAAAACTACCGTTATTTCCAGTAGAGGTAGTCCATAAATGGGGGCCAAAGAGCCTTGCATATCCTATAGTTCTGCCAGATACACCAGATCTTAGCGATATCGTAAGTATTAATTTTACAAGGTATTATGACGTAACAAACAAATTAAGAATAAAAGCTGAAATAAAAATAAAAAATTCTAGCGTAAAAAAAGACAGCGTCATAGGAGTAGACGCTAGAATATTCAACGTGGGGGGATAATGATAAAAGGAACTTATATATTTTATCAGGATGGTCAAGAGTTATATAGGTCATCTAATATAATTACCAAATTCGGTAAAAGATTTATTACTAACTTTTTAGCAGGAAGAGTTTCATTCAATGAAAAAACAATTGCTATAGGCGTAGATGATACTGCAGCAACAGTAAATGATACCAGACTGGGTATGGAGTTTTATAGAATGCCCGTAGAATTTGGTAGTACTGATATAACAACAACTGATGGCGTATCTTCATATTCAATTGTTTATAAGTCAACACTACCGCAAGCGCTGGCAGGAACAGTTTATGAAATTGGTTTATACCCACAAAATACAATTTCTTTAAATAACTTTGATAGCAAGTTCCTAGCTTCATTTGACAATCAGCTAGATTGGTATGATTCTTCACAATCTAACCCTGATTATATTACACAAAATTCTAGGATAGGCGAAAATGTTTTAGAGCTAAATTCTGAATTAGATGCATCTAAAGAATATTTCATAAACATACCTTCAACAGATTTTTCAGGATACAGCACAAATGATACAGTAAGATTTGCTTACTATCAAAATGATTTAAATTTAGATTCAATACAAATTTCTTTATATAGTTCATCTTCTGAATATTATTCAGCCACATTAACGGCTGGAGGTTCCGTTGGATATCACTTATCTGATGATATTTCTTTTAGTGAATTTTTAAATAATCCAAGTGGCACAAACCCTAATATATCTGATATAACTAAAATAGGAATTTCAATAGTTCCCACTGCTGGTGAGCAAACATCAATTGGCGCAGATGGATTAAGAATAAATGATGAAGATACATTTAATCCAATATACGGATTGATCAGCAGATCTGTCTTAGACACACCGCTTTCAAAAGTTGCTGGGAGACAGGTTGATATCGAATATAGATTGGACTTAACTTTCTAATATGGCTTATCAGGATCTATTAAAAGACACAAGCGCACAAAGCGCAGATCCTGGCTATTTTCTTGTTACAATAACAGATTTAGACCCGTTAACATTGTACCCATTACAATTTAGATGGAAGTATAACGATAATACTTTTGGCCCCTGGTCAGCAGTTAAGGCAATAACAACTCCTGCAGAATTGACTCCCGACACTCCAGAACTAGGGCCCACAGATGTAGTAGGCGGACAAGGATTTATCAAAATCACATGGAGCGGCAATAATGATTCTGGACAGCCAATAACAAATATAGATAGAGTTAATATACATATTAGCGGAGGAACATTTGGCATTGGCACTTCTATCGTAGACTTTTTTAAATCTTCAGGAACAAAAACTATTGTTGCTGCGCCAGGAGATTATATCGTTCAGCTAAAAGCCATCACAGTATCTGGCTCAGATTCATTTTACAGCTTATCAAGAACAGTAACAGTTACAGGCGCAGAAGATACAGTTTCATCCCCAGAAGATCCTTCTGCCCCAACATTATCAGCTGGTAAAGCATCTATAATAGTAAATTGGGATGGAAAAAATTCTTCTAACTCAGATTTTACAGCAGGAAGTTTCTATGGAGCAAAAATATATATTGGCACGAGTTCATCATTCACTCCATCAGACAATAACTGGGTTCACACATTAAACTTTGCAAATGGTGAAAATAAAGTTTCGATAGGCGTTGGTACCGTTATTGATAAATCAAATTCAACACTTTTGAATTTTGATACAGAATATTATATTAAACTTGGAACTCTTAATAGAAATGGAGAAACTACAGGCAACTTTATTTCTGCCTCTAATAATCCAATAACTGTTGCAAAGACAGCATTTAGTGAAATAGAAGCTGGGATATTAGCAGCAGATGCCTACATACAGGCTGGTGCAACTGGCGGACAAAGAGTTGTAATGTCTGGAGGTCAAGAGCCATTTGTTATATACGGTTCAGATGGGACAACAAAACTTTTAGAATTTGATACATTAGTGGGCGGCGCAGGAGCATTAAGCATAATAGGCTCTGGATCATTTACTGGCGACATATCTGCTGCAACTGGAACACTAACTAATGCTTTAAATATAGGAACTCCGTCGCTAGGACTATACCCGTTCAGTGTTAGCTCTACAGGAATTATGCGGGCTATATCTGGAACAGTTGGCGGTCTTACTCTAGCAGCAGACGGATTACAAAATTCTACAGGTTCATTTAAATTAGATTCAGACGGCAAAGCAAGATTTGGCACAGGATCAAATAGAATTGAAATTGACCCATCAATTGGAATTTCTCATATAGGTGGTAACTTTACCCTAGGTATTAATGGAACATTATCTCTAACTGGATCTGTTACGGCAACAGAAGGAAGCATAGCCAATTGGCTAATTTCTGGCTCTACATTAACTGCAAATAATATAACTTTGGATGCATCTACTGGAACTATATATTCAGGAAATTCTGCAGGGTCTCATATTCAATTAAGTAATTCCAGTGGTTTAAGGCATATGAATAATGCTTCAACAGAAGGAAATTTTGTACTTACCCCGCTTGGCGACTTAACAATACGTGGAACTGTTACAGCAGTATCTGGATATATTGGAACTCCAGAAAGCGGTTGGTACATAGATAGCGTAGGTATTAGAAATTCTGCATATGGAGTTACACCAAATACATTTTTATATAATCCAAATAGTTTTAGCGATAGCAATGTTATATTCCAAATTGCTGATACCGACAAATTTAGTGTAACAAAGGCTGGTAATTTAACGGCGTCAAATGCAGACATATCTGGAACGATACGCGGCTCTGAAGTTATAGGCTCTACATTTTGGGTTGGAGCAAATACTAACTCCACAGATTATATAAATTGGGATGGAACTTTGTCTTTGGGAGCAGGTAAGATAACATATTCTGGAGGAACTTTAACTGTACAAAATAGCATTATAAAATTAGGTATTGTCCCAGATAATAACGGCACCTTTAGTGACTCTACTATAGTACAAAATCAAAACGGAGAGCTAACGACAGGCAGGGCACTTCATTATCAGTCTAACATGTACCCTGGGACAAACACAAGCAGGCCCCAAGGATACAACGCTGGCGTACCATTTGTAACTGGCGATTTATGGTTTACAACTAAGGCGTAACTAATGACGGTATGGAGATATAACGGTTCTGGCGACTGGGGACAAATTAAAACAATATGGAGATACAACGGCGCAGGCGATTGGACTCAAGTAAAAAGCGTATGGAGATACAACGGCGCAGGAGACTGGAGCCAAGTATTTGGTCCCGTAGGATTACCTATACCAAAAACGCCATTCCCAGAATTATATTTTAAATGGCCTGATACATTTTTAACAACTGATTCTCCAATAAATGGATCTAAAATGTTTGTTACCAGAGGCGCATGGACCGAAGATCCAACAATATTTAGATTAAGAATACAAGAACAAGCTCCAGGAGGAACTTGGAGTGCTCTTTATGATACAACAGAAACATACACAGAGTATTTAGATGCTGACGCATCAGACAGATTCCCATCAAATGCAAATGATGCAAGTAGACCATTAATAACAAAAACAAAAACTAGACAGGGGTATAAGTTTAGAGGGAAAGTAGATGTCGAAAACAGCACGGGGTACATTAACGATTATGCAACCGTAGAAATAATGCCTAGGATGGATTTTTATATCAATAGTTTTACAGTATATGATGAAAAATCAGATGGAGGAACATTTAGTTGGTCATTCTCAGCTTCGCAAACAGGAAATACAGTTGATGATTTATTAGATATATTCTCGCAAAACCTTAATGTTTATGATGAATCTCAAGTATTATTATTTTCTCAATCAGTTCCTGCAGGAACTACAACGTATACTCTATCAAATCAACTACTTACTGCAAATAATACATACAGCGTAGAACTTGAAATTATTGGACAAGATGGATACGCAGGAACAGCAGATCCAACTAATGAATTTGAGTATGTAGATTTGACAACCGTTGTTACATCACCAGAAATACAAACAAGCCCTACATTAACTTTACAGTCAGGAACTGCAAATTCGGTAGGGTCTACATATAGATTGTCAAGCGGAACATGGACTAATGATCCAACTCAGTACAGATATGCCATAGAGCTAAATGATGCACCTGGCACCATACTAGCATACTACCCATCATCTACTGGATATACTACTGATACTTTTTATGATCATGTTTTTTCAGCAACTACCTCTACTACAGTAACGGGATGGGTAATTGCTAATAATGGTAGCGATAGCTCTCCTGCATATTCTTCAAATAGCGTTGGCCCCATAACACCTCAACCTCCAGTAAATATTGGTTTGCCAACAATTAGCCCATTAAACAATAGATCACGTGTTCCCGTAAACACTACCTTAACAGCTTTTAGGGGGACCTGGAGCAATGTTGATGCTAATACAACTTATGAATATTATTGGGTTTATGATGATGGAAATACTCCAACAATAGTAAATTGGACTACCAGTAGTACGCTTAATGGAATTCCAACATCTTATGCAGCAAACGGTTCAGTGTCAGTAAAAGTAAGAGCAACAAATACCGATGGAGGAACAGCAGAATCAAATTTTGTTTCTTACTCCCTAGATCCTAGAATTACCGTCAGCAGCGTAAGTCCAACTTCAGTTACACAAAATGTCAATACTACTTTTAGTTATACAATTAATAATTATCCAACAAGCTATACAGTAAGCTGGGGAGATGGAACAACTAATTATTCTTCAGGATCTATATCTTCTAATACCGCTACAATTAATGGCAGCCTCACACACACTTATACCACCACTGGAACAAAAACAATAACTATAACTGCTCAACCAGATTCTGTTTCGACCAGTACTAATATTACCGTAGCAACTCCAGCCCCCTCAGCTTCTGGATTTTCTAGATCAGATTCTACAACAACTCCTTCTCAACCAGGAACTCTCAGTTTCTCTTCAAGCAGTAATCAAGTAACCACCAGTTGGAGCAATGGATCTCCAATTACATCTGTAAACTTTGCAGCAAGCGGCGCTGGAGTAAATACAAATTACACTGATTCGTCTTCCCCATTTATGACCTCTGATGTATCTGGATATACCTCTAGTGGAACATATTCAGCCACTGTAACAAATTATAATAATAGTTTGCAGGTAACAGCATCATGGAATCAAACAAATGCACAAAGTTATATTATATATTATTCAAGTAGCGTTTTTGGAGGAGATTCAATTAGCGGAAATGCAAGCGGATCCTCTGTCAGTGTTCCAATAGCATGGTCTTCTGGCAGCGGTAGTTTTACATTTACTGGGTTAACAGTTTACTCTGGTGCTAATCAAACAGGATCATCAACATTTTATTCTACTGGATTGTCTGCAATTACACCTACGCAAAAATCATCTTCAAGATCTGGAAGCGTTTCTCTTACGTATGTAGCACCAAATTTAACTGCACCAACAATTTATTCGGTATCTCAATCTACACCTAATGGATCTTTATCTGTATATTTTACTGGAGGTTCTGGACCATATTATCAAATTTGGTGGCAATCAGGCAACGACTATTCTTCCGTTACAAGTTACGACGCATCTGGGACATCCTCCCCAGTAACAGATACCAGTGGGCCAAGTGCTGGAACATGGTATGTTGCTGTTAGATCTGTAAGTTCGCTAACAAACACAGGTTCTGGTCCATCTTCAACAATATCTGCTTGGAGTTCTCCAGTTCAATTTACAGTATCTCAACCAACATATACAGTTACATGGAATGCAAATGGCGGCTCAGTTAGCCCAAGTTCAAGTACAGTAAATCAGGGCTCTTCGGTTACTGCCCCAACCCCGACTAGAAGCGGGTATACTTTTGTAAGATGGACAGACACCCCATCTGGAGATTATACTTACACTGTATTGGCTGGAGGATCTTTTACTCCTCCTTATTCAATAACCATGTATGCTAGATGGCAAGTCGTGTCCTCTGGAACGGCTCCATCTACTCCTACAGGATTATCAAATTCGTATGCATCAGGACCTTCTTGGACAGGGTCGTGGTCAGCGTCATCTGGAACTGCTACAATTACTTATTATTGGACTCTTTATCAATCGCAGTCTAATGGAGGCGCAATAACTGCAACGGCAAGTGGCAGCACTACTGGAACTTCTTTTACAAGGTCTATGTCTAGTGCAAACGGGCTCTGGGCTTATTTTACAGTATATGCAAGTAATTCATATGGTACTTCAGGAACGGCGACATCATCATGGGCTTAAATAATATAGATAAAATAGATTTAATAAATGCCAAAATATCTAATTTAGATGTTCATATATTAGTATTATCTGAAGATATTTTAAATAACCCAGAAGCAGACGTAGATGGAAAGCCAACTAGACAGTCAGTATTGGAAGAGTTTCAGTTAAAGAAAAATGCTTTAATTTTAATGAAACAGGCCTTGACTAATTAAGGCTAAATGATATAATAAATAAGGAGGAAAACATGACTACATTATCAAATAGCGATAAGCTAACTATTGTTGATCAAAAGATCAAGAATATAGATTATCAAAAATATAGTTTAGAAATAGATTTGCAACTAGCAAATGCTGTGGCATCGCCAGATGCTGATGACATATCTTCTATAAATTCTAAGTTAGCAGATGTTGAATCAAAGCTTAGCATTCTTAATGCAGAAAAAGCTACATTAGAAGAATAGAGAACAGGTGTCTAATAAAGCAGAATTAATTATTACCGCTCTTCAACAAAGGATGGGGGAGATAGTAGCAAGCTATGAAACCCAAATTGCTGTTTTAAGAGCAGAGCTTACTGAGCTGGTACGAGAAAAGGAAGAGCGTGAGAAAGCTATTCAGGACTACTCAAACTCCCTCCCTAGTTAATAAACCTACCAATTTCCCTTCAGGAATTTCGGTTCAAACAGAATCATCTTCTTATTGGATAAAAGATGGCAAAAAGTATAAACTAGTTTCAGAAAGAGCCGCTAAATCCTGGTCTTTTGTAACAGTAAATGCTACAGACTCAGCTATATCTCATATTAAAAATGCTGGGAAGCTAGGTTTTAGGGACGGTTCTTTGATAAAAAATATAGCAGACGGTAAAATATATTTAATATCTCAGAATAAAAGAAGGCACGTAACTAGCCCAGATGTGTTTGATAGATATGGATTAAACAGGAATGCTATAATAGAAGTATCAGACGCAGAAACCAATATGCATGATTTAGGAGAAGACTTAAATGCCGTATGAATTTAAAAGGTTTAATGACGGAGAGCCACTAGATGTAAATAAGTTAAATCTAATTATAGACAACATAACTTCTTTGGTGGCAGATACAGCCCCGCTTAGAGATTCCACCGATTCTGGGCAAGGTTATGCCTTGGTGGAGTCTGGACTTTTGCAATTTGAAGACGTAACTGGAAACGGTACCCCAGTAAAACAAAATATTGTGTTTAAGAAAATTGCTCCAGAAGCAGCACAGGCAGGCAAAGTAGATGTTGTGGTTTCTTTAAACAATGCATTAAGATCAGACGAAGATGTATTTGTTTCAGTAGGGCAAATAACTTCTGGAACTCCAGAGGTGAATATAAAAGTAAAAATTACTGGCACATCCGTTAAGCCTAGAGCAACCTACAATGTTCGTTGGGTAGCTGTAGAAAATAAAATATAGTATTGACAATCATTAATTTAATGCTACACTTTGTGTAGTATCAAAGTCACGACTCCGTGACTTTTTTAGTATAAGGATTTAAATTGACAAACGATCTTAAGTGGATGTTATCATCTGATCAGCAGTTCCCGTATCAAGATAATAAAATGATTAAGCTTTGGTTTGAAGTAATGAAATGGTGGAAGCCAGATGTTGTAGATATTCTTGGAGATACTGACGATCAGGCATGTTACAGCAAGTATACAGAGGGTAGATCTGCAGAATTTTTAAAAATGTATAAAGATCAGAATGGTCATTCCATTATGCCACTCATGCAGCATGAAGCAAAAGGCGCTAGAGAATTCTACACAATGAATCGTGAAATTGCAGGCAAAGACGCAGAGCTATTTACTGCTTTAGGAAATCACGATATTAGAATTTTTAACTATGTTGATGCTAAATTGCCTGATCATATTAAAATTGTTACGCCAGAAGCACTGTGGAATTTAGATAGCTTAGGATATGGCTATATATATTATGATGAGCTTCCTAAGAAAAGATACGGAGATATACATGTTCATCATGGACTTTCTGTAGCAGATACTGGTGCAGTTCGTAAAGATATGAATGATATGCAGATATCATTAATTAGAGGTCACTCCCATAGAATTGCATCTCATTTTCAAACATATGAGTTACGAAATAAAGGCAAGGGCGAAACTATTCGTGGATATGAAATTGGTCACATGTGTGATCCAAAGAGTCCTGGAATGAAATATACTCAGCATCATGACTGGCAAAAAGGGTTTGCTATTGCACACATTGAAAACGGTAAATGGCCACATGTTCAGATTATTGAAGTGTCTCCAGACTATTCTTGTGTTGTTGATGGTAAGGTGTTTAAGGTATGATGAAATGTAGCAAGTGCCAAGGAAGAGTTTTCCTTGATAGAGTATTCTCTCAGAAATTACATGTAGAGCTTTTCTGCATCATGTGCGGCAAAAGATGGATGGTAAATAAGGATACCAGTGCTTTGGGTAGATGGCTAGAACAACTAGAAATAAAACAACAAAAAACTTTGTCTATTTCTTCTTAAATAATAAGATACATAAAGTTATCAAATTATCAAGAGCTAAAGATGAATTAATTGCTTGGTGCTACCCAGATAAAAAGAGGGTGCTTTATTCATATTCTCAGGTAAAAAAGAATATGGAGAAAGCGTATAGCACAAAAGAAGTTGCGAGTGTTCTGAATAAACATAAAGTTACAATAGAAGACTACATCCTTGCTGGCAAAATAAAAAGGCCACAGGTTGTATACCCTATAGGAAATCCAGGGAGCAGATGGTTTAAATTTATGTTTAATATTTCAGATATATTAGATTTGCATTCCTTTATTTTAGACTCAGGGTACTCTAGCCAAATGCCTTCAAGAACAGAACTACTTGCCATACTGAGGCATAATATGATATTGTATGCCAAGACAAATGATGGAAATTTTGTTCCAGTATGGGAGGCGGAATAATGAGTGGCGGTAGATTAGTTGTTTGTAATATTTGCGGTAAAGAAGTAGAGTTAAGGTGGGGCATATTTGCACACGATACTTTGTCTAGACACATGAAGGAGCATAAGTAATGTCTGAAACAAAAGTAAAGGTAGATCTTTCATTTACTAGGAATTTAGGTAATTATGAAAGTATTAAAATCGGAATAGGCGTTGAAGATACTGTAAGAGACGGAGAAAATGTAGAAACAGCAACAGAAAGAGTTTATGCTTTTGTTGAGTCTAAATTAATTCAAAAAACTACTGAGGTAGAAGAGGAATTAAATAGTGGCAGAAAATAAGCAGCCCTATATTTTGCTAAGCCTATATCAAGCTTTATATAAATCTAAGTATAACAAGGTAAGCAGGATTAATAAGTATAGAGACAAGTGGGCTATGCAAGATGTGATAGATAGTGTAGGATATGATCGTGCAAAAGAATTAATAGAGTATTATTTTAAAACTGGAAAGGTTGGACATCCACTCCAATTTTTCTTTTATAATTTTGACTCTTTAGATAGAATGAAAGATGAATCAGATAAGGATAAGGTTAAAAGACAAATGCTTAGGGAGCAGACAAAGAGAATGGTAGAAGAAGAATGAATACAGAAGCCGAACTAATATCCGCAGTTTGTAAAAATAAAGACATTAGCGTTCTACTGTCTGATAATGTTGATGAAATTTTTAATTCCCATAAAGATATTTGGGAAGGCCTAAAGTCTTATTATTATAAATTTAGAGCAGTTCCAGAAGCTGGTGTTTTGCAGGAAAAGTTTAAAGATTTTGATCCAGTCACAACTAAAGCAGAGACTGGATACTATTTAGAAAAATTAAAAAATGAATACCTAATTTCGAGAATGAAGTCCATAATACTGCAGGCTGGCGCCGCATTAAAAGAAGATGCTGCCGCAAGGGTGCTGGCGGACATGCAGGGTAAGCTTTCTAATTTAAGTAGATACACAAACAATGTTAGAGATATTGATGTAACAGATATTGAAGCTGCCGAAAAACATTTCTTATCAGTCAAAGAAAGATCTGCAGCGATGGGAGGCAGCCCAGGTATACTCACTGGGTTTGATGCTATAGATAAAGCGTATCCCACTGGTATGGCCCCAGGTCATCTTATCGTTGCTATTGGTTGGCCAGGTAGAGGAAAGACTTGGTTTACATCTTATTTGGCTTGCAAGGCATGGGAACAGGGATTCAGGCCAATGATAATTTCCCTAGAAATGTCTCCAGAAAATATGCGTGACCGAATCTACACCCTACTGGGGTCTGGCGTATTTAAAGCTAGCGATCTTTCTAAGGGAGATATTAACATTGATGATTTTAAATCTTGGGGAAAGAAAAAATTTGACAATAAGAGTAGTTTTGTTCTAGTTTCTAATGAGGGTTTTGGCGAAGTGACTCCCGCTACAGTTCAAGGAAAAATAGACCAACACAAGCCAGACTTAGTTATTTTAGATTACCATCAATTATTCAATGATAATAAGAGAAGTAATTCTGAAGTAGAAAGAAATAGAAATATCTCTCGTGAGTTTAAGCTATTAGCAGTTACTAATAATATTCCGATTATCGATATCACCGCTGCAACGGCAGACGATATATCGGACCAAGATGACCCGCCAATGATGAGCCAAGTCGCATGGTCAAAAGCAATTGAATACGATGCGGACATGGCCATGGCGGTCCACAGGTATCCAAATACAAATATGATTGAGGTGGTGAGTAGAAAAAATAGGCACGGTAATGAATTTGATTTCTATTTAGATTGGGATATTAACAGAGGAATTATTAAGCCTATATATGAAAACTTACCAGATTTTAAGAATGATTCACAAGGAAATTAAAAAGTTTCAAATTGATGTAAAGTTCAAAGATGATTCTGATATCATACGAATTAGAAATCAATATGAAAATCTTTTATCCTCTGATATGAGAAATAAAGGATACTTAAGAATTTTAGATTTAGATCCTGCATTCTCAGTAGAGTTTACAGGGGAATCGTGGAATTTCATAATGACTATTTATGGGATGTATGTAGGTAAAAGAAAGGCAAAAGAATGGGAAGGCATATCTCAGTGGAAACTAATTCCACGTACACGCCATCGCATATTAAAGCGGTAGTTAAAGCATTAGGCCTAAATGTGCTTTCTGATTCAAATGACAACCTGAGCTTATATTGCCCATTTCATAATAATACTCATACCTACAGCTTCAGCATAAGCTCTATAAGCGGCGCATGGCTATGCTTCAATCCCTCTTGCGGAGAGTCTGGCTCGCTAACAGACCTAGTAAAAAGAATATTATCTAAAAATGATTTTCAAGCACTAAGGTTTATTATGTCCCAGGCCAACTCAGAAGAGGATTCTTTTGATGAAGAACTTAGATCTATGCTTGAGGACAAACCAGAATTTCAAGAATTTTCTCAATCTGTTTTAGATAAACTCTACCAAGACCTAGGCAATAACAAAGAGGCACAAGACTATCTGATTTCGCGCAATATATTGTTGGACTCTATGCATTATTTTAAACTAGGTTATTCTGTTAATATGGGTATGGTAACTGTTCCAATCCATAGTCCAGACGGGCTACCTCTTGGACTAGTGGGGAGATCTATATCAGACAAAAGGTTTAAGAATAGCACCAATTTGCCTAAAAACAAAACCATGTTTAACATACATAGAGCAAAAAGAGTGGGCGGAAATGTTATTGTTGTTGAGTCAGCATTTGATGCAATAAGAGTGCATCAAGCAGGATTTCCAAACGTAGTTGCCACGCTTGGGGGCCATATATCAAAAGATAATATATCTTCATTGAATAGATATTTTAATAAAATATTTATAATGACTGACTCAGACGAAGCTGGTAGACAATTAGGATTAAATATAGCAGATAGATTAAAAAATAAAGAGGTCTTGTGGGCATCGCATGAATATGGTAAGATATACCCACATGATGCAAAAGATGCAGGCGATATGTCAGACGATGAAATAAAGCAATGCATAAGTCATGCAGTTTCCGATATCGAATATCGATCTTGGAACCCATAATATAAAAACAACAGGCAGATATATACTGCCAAATATAAGGAGAAAAAATGGGTATCGTAAAAGGTCTAAAAGATCTAAACAAAGCACTCGATAAGCCACAGTCTAGCGGTGGCGAAGGTTCAAAAGCACGTTGGTTAAAACTAGAAGACGGAGAAAGCATTAAGATTCGTTTTCTTCAGGAGCTAGATCCAGATTCACCTAATTATGATGAAAAGGTTGGTCTAGGCTTTATTGCAGTAGAACATACAAATCCAAAAGATTATAGAAGAAAAGGTCTTTGCTCTATGGATGATCAGGGCAAATGCTGGGGATGCGAACAGCATCGCAAAGACTATAAGGCTGGCTGGAAAGGTCGTTCAAGACTTTATATCAACGTATTAGTTGATGACGGCAAGGAAGATCCATATGTGGCAGTATTGTCACAAGGAAGCAGTGGTAAAACTATCACTCCCACAGTAATTGAATATGCTGGAGAAATGGGAGCCATCACAAACCTGATGTGGAGAATTAAGCGCACAGGTACAAAAACTGATACAAGTTACACAATTATACCTCTTGCTAAAGATGAAGAAAAATTTGACATGTCATCTTTTGAACTATATAAGCTTGAAGAGGTTGCTGTTCGAGATTTGCCTTATGCAGATCAAGAAGCTTTCTTTAATGGAGAAAGTAACAATGAAGAAGAAAGCGCTACATCTAGCAGCGTAGACTGGTAATCAAGGCGGAGAGTTAATGTCATTTACACATTTGCATGTTCATTCATATTATTCATTGATGGATGGCCTTAACTCTCCACTTGAATTGGTTCAAGCAGCAAAGGCTGCGGGTCAAAGTTCAATAGCAATAACAGATCATGGAACTTTATCTTCGCATAGAGAATTTCAAATAGCATGCAAAGAAGAAAATATAAAGCCCATATTGGGTGTAGAGGCGTATATATCTCCTACAGATAGATTTGACAAGTCATCAAAAACTGATAAATCAATACAGGCATACAATCACATAATACTCCTTGCTAAAAATAATATTGGATTAAAGAATATTAATGCTTTACAGGAGATAGCTTGGAATGAAGGGTTTTACCATAAACCCAGAATTGATAGAGAGGTACTAAAAGAATATGCAAAAGATGTCATTGTACTTACTGGATGTCTTAATGGCCTTATTAGTAAGTGTATCGAACGTGGCGATTTATCGGATGCCAAAATTATACTCGAAGATTTTAGTAAAACTTTTGGTGAGGATTTATATGTGGAAGTTCAGTCTCATAACCCGCCAGAAATCAACAGGATATTACTTGAATTAGCAGATGAATTAAAAATCAAAGCGGTGGCAACAGGAGATGCTCATTTTGCTAAAGGCGAAGATAAAATATTAGAAGAAGCAATGCTTATTCTGTCTACAAATCCTAAAATGGACAAAGAAGCTGATTTCGATACGTCTAGGAGCATGAAGGATATGCTAGCGAGATTTAATTATTTATATCCAGATAGACGTATTTCATTTCAAAATTATAATTTATTTATTCAAAGCCGTGAAGAAATAGAAGCAGATTTTAAAAAGTCTGGGATAAATAGGGTTGATATATTTGATAACACGCTAGAGGTAGCCTCCAAAATTGGAGATTATGAGTTTTACCAGGGCCTAGATCTTCTTCCTGTCCCAAAGACCAATGCCGATAGTAAGTTGTCTCAAATGGCCTTAGAAGGCCTTAAACGCCTATCTCTAGATCAAGATAAGGTCTATGTTGACAGGCTTAATGAGGAATTATCCGTAATTAAAGATAAGAAATTTGCATCATATTTTCTTGTTGTTGCAGATATGATTAATTGGGCAAAGGAAAATAATATCAAGGTTGGCCCAGGTCGCGGTTCTGCTGCTGGATCGCTAGTTTGTTATTCATTAGGAATTACAGATGTAGATCCAATTAAATATGATTTATTGTTCTTCCGTTTTATTAATCCTGAACGTAATGATTTTCCAGATATCGATACTGACTTTGAAGACCGCCGTCGTAAAGAAGTCAAGGATTATCTGAAGAAGAAATTTAAGCACGTTGCATCTATTTCTACATTTACTTATTTTAAGGATAAGGGTGTCGTTCGTGACGCTGCTCGTGTTTTTATGGTGCCACTTGGCGATGTAAACAAAGCCTTAAAGTCTGTAGATACATTCGAAGATTACCTAGAGTCTCCTAATACCAAAGAATTTAGAAGTAGATATCCAGAAGTAACTTGGCTTGCAGAAAGACTACGCGGGAAAATAAGAAGCGTTGGGGTGCATGCCGCTGGAGTAGTTGTTGCAAACGATGAAATTAGAAACTATGCGCCAATAGCGTCAAGAGAAGATTCTCAAGACAAGGTGTCTGGAAGAATCCCAGTTGTTGCATATGAAATGGACACGGTGGCTGACATTGGCTTGATCAAGCTAGATGCGCTTGGCTTAAAAACTTTATCTGTTATTTCAGACACCCTTGCGTCTATAAAGGAAAGACACTCTAAAGATATAGATTTGTCTAAATTAGATCTAGACGATCAATCAGTTTATAAATTATTAAGTGAAGGATATACTAAGGGAGTATTTCAGGCAGAAGCAACCCCATATACCAATCTATTAATCAAAATGGGAGTAAATACTTTTGAAGACCTAGCCGCCTCTAACGCTTTGGTCAGGCCAGGAGCTATGGACACCGTTGGGTCAGAATACATTGAAAGAAAACATGGAGAAAAAGCGGTCCAGTACATACATCCAATTATGCAGCCTTTTACAAAAAATACATACGGTGTTATTATATATCAAGAGCAAGTCATGCAGGCCTGCGTACATCTAGGCGGAATGTCTTGGGCAGAAGCTGATAAAGTTAGAAAAATTATTGGAAAGAAAAAAGATGCAAAAGAATTTGACCAGTTCAAGGATAAATTTATTGATGGGGCTTCAAAACACATTTCTAAGAAGCAGGCAGAATCCCTATGGAAGACTTTTGAAGCACATGCTAACTATTCTTTCAATCGTTCTCATGCCGTTGCTTATTCTATGCTTTCTTATTATACTGCTTGGCTTAAAAATCATTACCCTATTGAATTTATGTTTGCAGTTCTTAAAAACGAAAATGATAAAAATGCTAAAACTGAATATCTAATTGAGGCAAAAAGACTTGGCATAAAAATAAAATTGCCTCACGTAAATGAATCAGAAAATCATTTTGCATTAAAAGATGATGCTATTATTTTTGGATTGTCAGAAGTTAAATTTATTTCTGATAACATATCTAATAAAATTTTAGAAAAAAGGCCTTATAAAAATTATGCAGACTTTATTGAAAAAGCGTCTAAAAAAGGTAGCGGCATTAACAGCAGGGCTGTTGCTGCTCTCAACTCCATTGGTGGCATTGCTTTTGATGATAATCCACGCACTGGATCAGAAAAAGAAAACTACTACGAATATTTAGGAATACCATCATTTAATTTAGATTTACCTCCAAGAATCAAAGCTCAAGCCAGACCCATAGAAGACTTTGAAGAACTAGGTTCTTTTGTTATGTTTGGAATGGTTAAGAAAATTAAAAGAGGCAGCGGTTGGGCACGAGTAGAATTAGTAGATGAAACAGGCTCAATAGGACTTTTCCATAATGAGCAAACACAAATAGAAATAAATCAAATGTATTTTGTTTTAGTTGGGGATAACAGAATAGCAAGATATGTTAAGGTTTCAGATATTAACCCTGATTCAAAAGATATTTTTGTTCAATATTTATATAAAAAAGCATATGAATTATCTGACAACGAAATGATAGTTATTAACTTTAATCCCTATCAAACCTTAAAGGGTAAAACAATGTCTCATATAGTAATGTGTGATAAAAATAAAAATTTAACCAGAGCCATAGCATTCCCCTCAATGTATAAAATAACTCTGGCTAAAATGCGAGAGGGAATGATTTGTAAACCCGTCTTGTCTAAATTAGACGATGGAACACTTATGATAAAGGAAATAAAATGACAGAGAATACTCCAGAAGAAGTATTTCAAGCAATGAATGCGGGACGTATAATTGTTGCTATTTTAAATAAGCTAGGAACGGTATCAGTTAGTACGGAAGAATTTATGTCCGCCAATCAATCAGATGCAGAACTTTCGGTGGTATATAATGATGAAACATTGTCTTTTGAATTTAGCTTAAGGGATACCAATGGATAATGTTTTAATGGATTACGGAATAGATGCCCTTTCTGCAACCCTACATGAAACGGCCATTGAAAAAGGATTCTGGGAAGGTGAAGTGACACATGATAAAATTGGCAATAAACTTGCTCTTGTACATTCGGAAGTTACTGAAGTTTTGGAGGCTATCCGTAAAAATAAAGGGTCTAAAGAAATTGTAGAAGAAATGTCTGATGTTATTATTCGTTTATTAGATTTATATGCGGCTATGCGTAATTCAGAAATGGTTACAGACAGCCTAGAAGAAATATTAGATAATAAAATTAAGAAAAATAAAGATCGTCCAAGACTTCACGGGAATTTATTTTAATGCTAGAATGTGTCTATAGGAGATAAAATGTGTAAAGCATGCGAACCAAAAGAAGTGGATTGGAATGATCCGCAAGATGTAGTTATTAAAACGTTTGAGTCTTTAAGGGGTACCAGCATACTTGTTGGTATATTGAAGCATTATGGTAAGTTGGAGGTCCCAAGATCAATTTTTAATCAATTGTTAACAGAAGAACAAATATTTCCAAATGATTTTATAACTAAAAATGGCAGCATGGCTGCGGTAACTTATGACAAAGAATCTGATAAATTTGGTTTCCATCTAGCATACATGGATGAAAAACCCTATCCAAATAATATTATAGGGTTTTCTTGCACTAGAGCAGAGACCCACGTAGGTCCTATAGAATATAGCGACCCTTATTATAGAAATTAATTAAATGAATATTGAAGATATATTATCAAAGCTTGATACAAAAACCAGAGACAGGGTTCAGTCTGCTATTGATGTGACAATAGAAAAACAAAAAACACCAAGCATAGGTCTTAATTTGGCCCTAAAAGGCGGTTTAGGATACGGCAGGCAGATACTTGTCTGGGGCAATAAGTCAGCTGGAAAATCTTCGTTTTGTTTACAGATGATAGCGGAAGCTCAAAAAGATGATAAGGTATGTGCTTGGATAGATGCTGAGCATTCTTATTCTCAAGATTGGGCAGAAAGCTTAGGCGTAGATTCATCTAAATTAATTTACTCAAAAGCTAAGTCTGTTAATGATATGGTTGATGTTGCGACTCAGCTAATGGATGCAGGTGTGGATATAATTGTAGTAGATTCTATATCGGCACTACTGCCAGCAATATACTTTGAAAAAGATTCATCTGAATTAAAAAAGCTTGAAGACACCAAGCAAATTGGAGCAGAAGCAAAGGATATGACCCATGCGG
>VFQT010001215.1_pt1 | contig 32258 bp, 24 predicted proteins | sample 3512381 | NCBI WGS metagenome assembly VFQT01 (sample SAMN10412376, study PRJNA504923) | tailings metagenome | isolation source: Relicate 2 Philex TSF3 active mining site | place: Philippines: Tuba, Benguet | collected 2017-08-29
CCAGCAGCGGCTATGAAAAGACCACCGGGAAAGGACCGGATCTGCTGCCACGGGAATGAACACATTTTCAGCCGGCCATGCCGACAGCGTCATTCAGGATGCCGACGTAAATCATCGCGATGCGGAATATGAAGTACACGATCAGCCCGGCGGTCAGAAACCAGACCAGCCCCGAAAGGGCTTTTGTCAGTCTGGTCATGCTGCGGCGGGCTTCATCATGAAACAGCCTGCTCAGTCGATCCAGTTGTTCGGGCACTGTCCCTGATTCCTCCGCAGTCGCCACGATCTGCAGAAATTCGGTGGTGAACAGGCCGGAGCGGGACAGAGCGTCAGTGAGGGTTTCGCCCCCGGAGACTGCTCGCCAGATACCTGGACCGGCTGCGAGGAACGCGCCGTTGCCGGCAGCCTGCAGGCTGCAATCAAGTGACGGGCGAATTGACATACCGGCTTTCTGAGTCAGCGCGAAGCACCACGCAAATCGGGCGATTGCAAAGGATTGCAGACAGGTGCCAAGGACTGGAATCTGAATCAGCCACGGGTCCAGCATCTGCTGTCCTGCGAAGCTGTTGCGGGAGTATTTCCAGAGCAGTATGAGGCCGGCGGCGACTGCTGCCCAGCCAGCCAGCCACGTCAGGGCTCCGGAAGTGCCTGCCAGCCCCAGTCCCGTCACGTCGAAGGGGCGACCGTCCTTACCGGCTGGTGGAAGAATTCCGAGAATGAAGATGAGCAGTCCGATGATGCCGATGGCAGCAATCAGCTGAATCACGGGCCACGCTGCCGATGAACGAAAATCCCGTTGCATCAGCAGACGATCTTCATAGTACTTTGCCAGTGATTCGAATACCTCGGGCAAATGTCCGGTCTGTTCTCCGACATCCACAAGTGCGCAGTACAATTCGGGAAACAGGGGCTGTTGCGATCGAACAGCCTCTGCCAGGGAAGCTCCGCCCGAGATTCCACTTTTCAGCTGTTCGACAGCGGGGGCGAGGCGTTTGTCGCCGGATTGTTTTGCGGATGTCTGCAGCGACTTGCGGATTTCCACTCCCGCTTCCAGCAGTCTGGCCATGGATCTGGAGAAACCCGCGAGGGCCGGCCACGACAGATCCGGATTTCGCAGCATACAAAGAGCCTTCCGGAATCAGTCGAGCTGGATGCAAACCTGCCCGTTCTGCAGTTCTGTGGGAAATGATGCGGCACAAATGCGAGCGTTGAGGCAATGCTGACCGGTAGCGACATGGAACTGCCAGCCGTGCCACGGGCAGGTTACCACGCCACCGCGCAATGTTCCTTTACCGAGCGGACCACCGGCGTGCGGACAAATACCGTCAAGCGCATGGAACTGGCCATCGACGTTGTAAACGGCGAACACGCGACCCGCTGCAACCACCTCCCGGCAGGTCCCGGGAGGCAGTTCAGTGGTGTCGATGAGCGGTATTAAGGCCATAGCGGTCGTCTCAGGGGGAAACTGCAGGTGCTGCCGCAGTCAGAGCCGATCAGCTCCGAGGGTTCCTGACAGTGCAGTAAGGTAGTCGGTGGCTGAGACTTTTGCGAGCATCTGCCGTGCGAAGTCGAGGCGACCAGTGATATCGAGGTGCAGTTTTTCTTCATTGTAATCACTGCTGTTCAGGAAGGTATCCAGCGACTGAACATGACGCTGCCACAGGCTCTGCTCGCGCTCCTGGCGTTTCTGCAGGCGTTCCTGATACCACTCTGACTGCAGCATGGATTCCAGAGTGAACAGGTTGCGGAATGCGGGATCATGTATCGTCAGGCCCTCCCAGTTGCCCCTGGTCATGATATGCAGCAGTGCTTTGAGCGGGGGGCAGGCCAATTCAACGGAGCCATCTTCGAAGTAGTGTCCGGCAATCCGGGTCTGAGCTTCAGCGATGAACAGAACTCCGTCGGCAAACGCCGCTGGATCCTGAGTTTCCGGGCACAGAATTGCTTCATCAAACACCTTGTTTGGATTGTCGAACACACGGCCACCGAAGTGCCGAATGAAGCGCGGAGTAATTCGCCAGCCCAGACGACTGGCGGGGATCATTCGTCCCTCGTGCTGGAAGTCGTCCAGCTTCTGCAGCAACTGCTGTGAAATCAGGTATTTTGCGGACCTTTCCTGAGGGCTGAGTCGACACCAGATTTCCGGAATCAGCAGACTGATGTCGTGGTCCACTCGTACGTCAGGTCCGATATGTCCGGCCGGGGTGGAGAACCCATCCAGTCCTGTCAGCAGGTAGCTGACGAGCGCATTGTTGAGGTCTGTAATTGGCCTGAGGCAGTTGAATGGTCCCTTCGTCAGTGCTCCTTCACTGCCGGCACCCGTCGTCGACGGGCTCTTTCCGGAGAGTGCACTGATAAAGTCCATAAACAGTTCCGGCAGTTCCTGGTAGTGGATGGGGTTGTAGACCGAGAGTGGTCGAATGCCCCTGGCCAGCTCAGGCGGATTATTGCGTCTGCCGATCAGGACTGCCTGAACCGGCGAGTGGACAGGTTTGTCGGCGGGAACCGCCCGGGAAAGACGGATTCCCATCTCCCCGACGTAGCGGTTTACCGGGTTGATCAGATCGGGGCGAGGCTGCAGATATCGCGGGTTTTTGCTGGGAACTCCGTTGACCAGTCTGGACGTGTTTGAGCAGACGACATAACTGTCGTTGCTGTTCAGCATTTCCTGCAGCAGTTTCTGCATCGGCTGAGTGAACTGGCTGAGATCGACGGGGCGATCAATAATTTCGGAGACCTGGCGACGTGCCAGTGGTTCGAAGTTGACGATGAAGTTGTCGGCGCGAGCGAGATCTGCTTCGGTTTGTCGATCCAGTCCGCGATGTATGGCGTCATCGGGGCGCTGAAACAGGCGGTATTCGCAGTTCTGCACAAACTTATAGCTGACTTCTTCGGTCAGTACGTTGCCCAGGTGCTGCAGGCTGCGACGCGGGACAATGACGGAGACGCTGATGTCGTCTTCGGTCTGCACCTTCTGTGCCGGGGCGAAGTCCTGTCGCAGTTTGTAGGTCCGCCAGGTGTTTTCTCCCAGCAGTCCGACTCGCAGATACGTGCCAACCAGCTTGCGTTCGCCGAATTTCAGTTCGTGTCCGGCTGTGCCGTTCACAATGTCGACGGAGAAGCACTTGCGCCAGTCCGCTTCTTCACCGATGTGCATGCGTTTGATGACGAAGACGATGGCGTAGATGTGGTCGGGGATGCCGGCCAGCCACGCGTTATATTCGTCCGTGTAGTCAGTTGACGGAGTCAGCAGCTTGATGACGCTGCCGAGGGACCGGGAGGGGTCCATGATGCGGCGACTGGAAGCTCGGGTGTAGTCGGGATGCACGGTTCCGTCAGGTCTCCAGCGATCCGAATAATCTCTGTCGAAAATCTGCTGGACGAGCTCAAGGTCCCTGCCGGCATCGGCAACAAAGACGGGACCATGCAGCAGGTAGTCGCCGATGGACTTGCTGATCTCGCTTTTGCCGCCGCCACTGACGGTGCAGGGTTTGTGGCAGAAGACGCCTTCAAACAGCGTTCCAATCAGGCGCCAGGAGGGGGCTGCCGGGTGCTTTTCCAGTCGGACTTTATAGCCGGATGGTGTGATGTAGATGAATCCTGGACGCAGCGGGATCTGCTGCAGCTGGCTGTTGCAGAACCAGGAGACGCGCTGATCCGAGACGCGAAATCGGGTGTTTTCCGAGACATAGATGACATTGGGATGGTTGCGGTCAATGCCGTAGCCTTCCGGTTGAATATCGATGAACGAGTGGTAGTCGCGGGCGACATCGGCAAACGTGCGATTGTTGTACCGTTTGCTGTCCGCATTGAATTCCTCACCCAGATTGAAGCTGGCGAATGCCATCGCTCCGCCGGCATGCTCTTCTTCAACCAGTCCGGCCAGATTGGCGGCGTAGCTGAGCTGTGTCTTGACTTCCTTTTTGCAGTAGCCGTAGTAGTTGTCGGCAATCAGAGTGACAATGACGCCTTCTTCGTCACGGCAGGTCAGTTTGAATGGCTGGCCGTCATTGTATTTTTCATCCTCGCTTTTCCAGCACATTCCGTCCTGCCGCTGACGTTCACTGGCGTCGTCGTAGTGCGGCAGTCCGACGTCTTTTTTGAGTACGTCGACGAGATGCGGTGCCACAATCACGCAGCCCGTATGGCCGCTCCAGTGGTGCACATCCAGAGCTGCGTCGTTGGCCGGCAGGAACGGATCACCGGCGTTACCGAAGATTGATTCGACAAAGTCCAGATTGCTGACGAGGGATCCGGGAGCGAAGAAGCGAATTTCCATGGACTGCTCTTCGCACCAGCCGTGTACTTCCGGGCAGAGGACCGGACGAATCAGCAGCGAGACAAACGCTTCTGCGGGCTGTTCTTCGCGGCTGCTGAAGGGCAGCTGCAGAAGTTCCCGCGGGGGGTTCATGGCGTGGCGAAACAGGGCGGCAAAGGCGATTCGCGGTACGGATTTTTTATCGCGAGGGACCGGCAGGCCACCCTCGGTGACGTGAAACGTGCCCTCAGTCGTGCGACGATCGTTTGTCGGATTGTGCAGCACCCCATTGCGGACGCGGTAGGACGAGCCGAACCGATTGGTGTACTCATCGCCATTGTGCGGGAGTGACAGTTCACGGGCGATCCCGTGCCGGTCGAGAATCACAGTCAGGTCGGGCAGGCGGAGGGCACTGCAGCCTTTGATGCGGTCGAAGTAGCGCCGCAGAAAGGTTTCGATCCGAGCATCGGCGGGGCAGTGGATGGAATCCAGCCGCTTGAGCCGATGATGGTAGGTGCTGAGGAGTCTGGGGGCACCAAGCCGGTCGTGGTCTTCGAACCGCGGCGGCACGGGCAGGCCGTTGGCCAGCAGTTTCAGTACGATGTAGCGATGCAGACTGGACCGCATCGTCTGAGCATACTGTTCGGAATGATGAGAAACAAAACCGATCGATTCTTCCAGATCACCAGCAAGCACGGCATGCCACCCCTGTAACAGAATTCCGCGAGTCAGCCCGAACAAGTGAAGTCAGGAAAACACGTGGCAGTCGGCGTGGTGCAGGTGGGTGCCGCCTCAGTCCCGTATCTGACCGGAGTATACTCAGGATTCGTCGGTAACGCAGCCTTCAGAGGCCGATTTTACAAGACGAATGTATTTTGCCAGAGTTCCGCGTGTGGCTTTGAACGGCGGAGCCACAAAGCTGGCTTGGCGGGCAGCCAGTTCAGCGGCCGTCAGGTCCACATTGATTTCGTTGTTTTCTGCATCGATGGTGATGCGATCTCCGTCCTGCAGCAGTGCGAGGACTCCCCCGACCTGAGCTTCCGGTGTGATGTGGCCGACGATGAAGCCGTGTGAGCCGCCGCTGAAGCGACCGTCGGTCAGGAGAGCCACATCGGATCCGAGTCCGGCACCCATGATGGCCGACGTCGGTGTCAGCATTTCCGGCATTCCCGGACCACCCTGCGGGCCTTCGTAACGAATCACAACCACGTCACCCTTCCGGATGCGTCCCTGCTCGAGACCGCGGAGCATCAGTTCTTCTGAGTCGAAGCAGCGGGCCGGGCCGGCGAAGACGAGTCCTTCCTTGCCGGTAATCTTGGCCACTGCTCCATCCGGACACACATTGCCTCGCATAATCCGGATGTGACCGGTTTCCTTGATGGGATTTTCCAGCGGGCGAATGATCTGCTGGCCGGCCGTGAGTCCTGGCAGGCTGCTGAGATTCTCTGCCAGTGTTTTGCCGGTGACAGTCATGCAGGTGCCGTCGATCAGGCCCTTTTCCAGCAGGTATTTGAGCACAGCCGGAGTGCCACCGATGTAGTGCAGATCCTCCATGACATACTTGCCGCTGGGCTTGAGGTCGGCAAGGTAAGGGATGCGGTCACTGACTTTCTGGAAATCGTCAATTGTCAGGGAAACGCCGGCGGCGCGAGCCATTGCAATGAGGTGCAGGACGGCGTTGGTGGAACCGCCTGTTACCATAATCAGTACCATGGCGTTCTCGAAGGCAGCACGAGTCATGATGTCGCGTGGTTTGAGGTCCAGTTCAAGGAGGTTGCGGATGGCCGCACCAGCCCGGAAACACTCCTCGAGTTTGCCGGGATCCTCGGCGGGGATTGACGAGCTGTATGGCAGCGTCATCCCCATGGCTTCAATAGCCGAAGCCATAGTGTTGGCAGTGTACATTCCGCCACAGGCCCCGGCCCCGGGGCAGCTTTTCCGGACGATACCTGCGCGTTCGTCCTCTGAAATGCGGCCGCTGATGTATTCGCCATAGGACTGGAAGGCGGACACGATGTCCAGTTTGTCACCTTTGGGGCTGCAACCCGGGCGGATCGTACCACCGTAGATCATCAGTGAGGGGCGATTGAGACGCGCCATTGCGATCAGGCAGCCTGGCATGTTTTTGTCACAGCCGGGCAGCGAGATATTGGCGTCGTACCATTGAGCAGACATGACGGTTTCGATGGAGTCTGCAATCAGGTCGCGCGACTGGAGGGAATACGACATGCCGTCGGTTCCCATGGAAATTCCATCGCTGACACCGATGGTGTTGAAACGCATGCCCACCAGTCCGGCAGCCTGCACCCCTTCACGGACGCGGGCGGCGAGGTCGCCGAGGTGCATGTTGCAGGGATTTCCCTCGTACCATACGCTGGAGATACCGACCTGCGCCTTGTTCATGTCTTCGGCGGACATCCCTGTGGCGTAGAGCATGGCCTGTGAAGCGCCCTGGGAGGCGGGCTGAGTGATTTTGCTGCTGTACTTGTTCAGTTGGGTCATGGGAGTCATTTCCTGAGAGTTGGGGTCAGGCCTGCGCAGCGGCGAACAATATCAGGGAGAATCAATCGTGCAAGGACTGCCGGGATTGTGAGCATCGGTTTCGCAGGAACGTGTTCTCTAGCCTGGTACAGTCAGCGGCATCCCGTTGTGGTCTTCGGTGATTCCCAGCAGGAATGGTACAGCCCGTTCAGCCCATTCGTCGGCTTCCGGGTAGTAGGCAGCTCCGCTGCCAAAGCAGCTTCTAAGCATATCGGTGTTGATCACACCCGGGTTCAGGGGGACGGCACACATGCCGGCCGGCAGTTCTTCAGCGAGTGCCTGAGTGAGTCCTTCGATGGCCCATTTTGAGGCACAGTAGGGGGCAACCTGTGCGGACACGGAACGCCCCCAGCCACTGCTGAAGTTCACGATGACACCTTTGCGACGTTTCACCATCGCCGGCAGGAAGCTGTGCAGTACATGGAAAACGCCGTTGACGTTCACATCGATCAGCTGCCGGAATTCGCGTTCTGAGACTTCCCAGAGGCTGCGATTGGAGTTGATGACGGCGGCGTTATTCAGGAGCAGATCGGGTGGCCCGAAAGCGTCAAGGACGGACGCAGCCCAGGTGGCGACGGCGACGGGGTCTGCGACGTCGACCGGGTCAAGGCGACAGTTGCTGCTGAGCTGATTTTGAAGTTGTGACAGCTGCTCAGCGTTTCTGGCGCAGCCGCAGACTTTGTGCCCGGCCTGAGTGAATTTGCGCACCATGGCCTGTCCGAGTCCGCGCGAGACACCGGTGACCACAATTACACGGGATTTGGGCGGTGAAGTCATTTCGTGCACGCTGACTGAGAGAGCACAGAAGCGGGGGAATGCAGAACTGTCCACCAGAATCTCGCATTTCTGAACAATCACCGCAACTTCGCAGAGGGGTCTGATTTCAATTGATCAAAATCGGGTTTTGGGGATAATTCAGGTCCGAAGAGCAATTATCGCTTCATCTTCGCCGCTGACAGCAGGTGGACAGCATGACCAGTGAAGACAGGAATTCCGGCAGACCGGCGGTCACAGTGCTGCGTCCGGGCGAACAGTTTGCCAGTCTGTTCGAAAACGATCTGGATGCAGCAGGGCTCTCCGTGGACTATGTTCGGACTCTGGAACCGCCGCGTCTGGTGCTGGATCTGGTGCACGTGCGTTTCATCGGGTCGGCGTTTCTGGGACGCTGTGTTCTGCTGCAGAAGACTCTGCGGGCCCGAGGGGGCGAACTGAGACTGAGCGGTCTGAACAGTTTCGGATCGACGGCACTGTCCATCGCCGGCCTCGATCAGGTGATCCCGGTGTTCGCCACGTGTGAGCAGGCGACGGAAAGCCTCCGGTAATGTCGCTGCGACAAAAAAGGGCTCCGAGAAAGCTCGGAGCCCTGCTGTCCTGCGGGTAACTTTCAGGCGGGCGTCTGCGAAGACGGCGCGACCAGATAATCAGAAGTCTCCAACAATTTCACCGCCCTGCAGCGTAATCAATCCTGCGAGCACGGCTGCTGACATGTTTTCCGACAGGAAGCGGACGGAACCGTCTGCGAGAACCGTTTGGATACCACCGGTATGGAATGAATAAAATTCGCTGTCGTTGGTGCAGTTCATAATGCACTGGCCCACGATGGTGGGGGTACCGTTACTGCTTGTGTTGTTTTGCAGACCGGCTGTGTTGGAACCGTCGATGCTGAATCCGTTATTGATGTCCGCCCAACCCCAGCCGTCGGCGACGAACTGAGTTCCAAACGCAATGTTGCCACTGCGTGGATTCAGGCCTGGCTGACGACCGATGTACTGGCGTGGGCGTCCAGCGCCTTCGCCCAGCAGCAGTGTGTTTGACGTACCATCAGTGATATCGCGGATCTTTGATCCACCGGGGCCGCGTCCCATCGCACCCATGGCGTCGCGAGTTCCGATTGAAGGCAGGCCGGCCATGATAATGAAGGCATTGCGCACTGCATTAATTGAGCCGTAATCATTGTAGCCCCAGAGTGGCTGATCAGTTCGGGTGTTGCTGGTTATGTCAGCATAAAGGGCTGATGATGGCAGAGGTCGACTGCCCGGAGTGGACGGACAGACAAATGCCGGCAATTGTATGGTCGTCACCGGATCGTTGACGGGGGCAAACCAGTTCACATTTGTGTTGTACTGCCTGTAGGCGTTGTCCTGCTCAATGTAGGGGAGAATCATGGTGTTCCACGAGATTTGAAAACGTGGGTTGCTGATGTTGATCCGGCTGGGAGGGAACATCCCGTAGGTGCTTTCGTAGTTGTGCAATGCCAGTCCAAGCTGCTTGAGATTGTTCTTGCATTGTGTGCGACGGGCAGCCTCGCGGGCCTGCTGCACAGCCGGCAGCAGCAATGCTACCAGAATCGCGATGATCGCAATCACCACCAACAGCTCAATCAGTGTGAATCCTCTGACTCTTCGTTCCGAAATCTTTTCCATTGCGAACATACTCCCTGAAAAACAGACTGCTGACTTCCACCCCGAAGTCAGAAGAAACGCACATCACATAGACAGAACACAGCAGGTCGGTCGGTCCTCGAGTCCCGACGCTACCTGGTTGTCAATTCAAACGTCAAGGGATCCAGCAGGTCTTCGGACACGGTTACCACAAGCCCTGACTTCTGGGGGTCCTGATAGCGAGAGGGCAGACGTTCCTTGCCAAATTCCGGTTCGCTGCCGCCAGCTGTGAGTACCTCTGGCCACGAAACTGTCGCGGCGTACGCACCATCCGGGGCACCATCGTTGACCGAATATGTCGAAATACAGAATTTTCCCTCAGCGTCCGTGACGCCGTTGGGTGAGATAGCGACCGGTTCTGCCGCCTGCAATGCGACAAAAGCCACCTGAGCCCCCTGAATTGGTTTGCCATCGAGCGTGACAATTCCCGACACAGGGTGAATCGGGACGGTTGGAGCATCTGCGGGAGGCTTGCCACATCCACAGACTGGAAGCAACGCGATTACGAGAAAAATTGACAACTTCAAGACTCTGACTCCTGGCACTGCAGGCTGCAACGCACCCGTCTGCAAACCTTGCGATTAATCTCCGCACACGTCTTCTCTGGGACGAATGTTAAGTAATTGTGAATCTTGTGGCTGGATTCACAATTTCGCGTTGGAAGCGGAAAAACTCAGATGAAAACGTCCGTGAATGTTAATATTTCGAGTAGTCGATTGTTCTGGGCAGGGCGACGGGCGTTATGGCGGAGGCAGCCGGGAACGCTCCCGGAGTCTTTGCGGCATCGCTGCCGGCAGCGGGTCTGGAATTGATCCGATTGGCCAAATCGGCAAGAATTGCCGGGTCACGTGGCCTGTTGCCCGCGTGCCGACCGCGAGTGGACGCAGCATGGAAGCTGGATGCGTCGATGTGCGGGTCGCTCGGTTTCCTGCTGTGTCCTCTGAACGAAGGAGCCGCTATGCGGACGCGTATGGATCGCCTGCGAGTCGTCAAGTACGTCCTGTCTTTGGAAGATCAGCCCGGCGGAGCGGATCTGTTTGAAGCTCCGCGGGTGGCTGCTTCAGCAGGCGGGGTGCTGCAGAATTCGGCGGGAAAATCGGGAGGTGCCGTTTCTCGGCGGATCGAGGGTCTGTCGTCGGGCAGTTCGGGTGCGGCGAGTGCTGAGGGCAGTGGCGGTGTTGCAGGGGGTGAAAGCGAGCCGCCGCGTCGTCAGCGGCCGGGTCGGCTGCAGGACCGGCCGGCTCCGACCACAGCATCAGAGCGGCTGGTTTCACTGGATGCTTTTCGCGGATTCATCATGACGATGCTGGCGGCCGGGGGATTTGGTTTGCTGGCCTTTTCGAAGATCAGCGAATCGTCACCGGTCTGGCAGCAGCATGATCGAGGCTTCTGGCAGCAGCTGGCATTTCATTTTGATCATCCGGCCTGGGGCAGCATCTTCAACAACTGGCTGGTGTCATTTTGGGATCTGATTCAGCCGGCCTTCATGTTTATGGTCGGAGTTTCGATGCCATTTTCGTATGCGCGCCGGGAAGCTCGCGGGCACGGCTGGCTGCGTCGAGCCGGTCATGCGCTGGGGCGATCCGTGATACTGACACTGATGGGTGTGTTCCTGTATTCGATGGGTAAGGAGCGTACCAACTGGATCTTTCCGAATGTGCTGTGTCAGATTGGTCTGGGCTATTTCTTTGCCTGGCTGCTGCTGAATCGTCGAGTGGCGGTGCAGTTTGCTGCCCTCGTGGTAATTCTGACGGGGTATTGGGGCTGGTTTCGCATGAATCCGCCTCCGGCTGACTATGACTTTGCGGCCGTTCAGGCAACGAAGGAAAATGGAGAGGTGTTCGAGGGGACGATGGCTCCATGGTCGAAGAACGGCAATGCCGCATTCTTCTTTGACCAGTGGTTCCTGCCGAAGCTGCGGACGGAACCCTGCGCGGAACCTGCCGCAGAGTCTCCGGTTCAGGCAGCGATGCCACAGCCTGTTCGTATTCGTTTTGCACCGTGGCGCATGGTGGTTCTGCCAATGGCTCAGGAGCCGGCAGTTCCGTCTGCGGCGGCGGATGAGCTGGTGACTGCTGGAGAGCAGCCGAAGCCTGCGCCGGCTCCGGTGCTGGAAGATACACCGCCGCTGCCCGCGGGCTATCAGTCAGGTGGCCCGGGCGATCCTGCTCCGGCAACTGATCCGGCAACTGGCTCGGAGCCTCCGGCATCGGCTGAAGTCTCCGAGCAGAATGAGGCGGCGAAAGTGGTTCCGCAGCCCGCAGGTCCACCGTGGTACCGGCAGTGGTTCTTTTCGAATACGGCTGCCTATGAGGTGAACCGTGGTGGTTACACAACACTGAATTTTGTGCCGTCGATCGGTACGACTCTGCTGGGAATCATCTGCGGGCAGCTGCTGTTCAGTACTCAGCGCGGGGCCGTGGAAAAACTGGGGTTGCTGGTGGCTCTGGCTGCGGGTTGTTTTGTGCTGGGGGTGGCAGCGCATCTGACTGTGTGTCCGATCGTCAAACGCATCTGGACTCCGTCCTGGGTGTTGTTCAGTGGTGGGTATGTGATTGCGATGCTGGCCGTGTTTTATTTTCTGTTTGACATTTTGCCGCTGCGAATTCTGGCATTTCCGCTGGTGGTGGTTGGTACAAATTCGATTCTGATCTACATGCTGGGGCAGACGGTCACTGGCTGGGTGCGTGAGCAGGTGGTGCGTGTGCATTTCTCGGGGTTCATCGAGCATGTGTTTGGGCCGAAGGCCCTGGATCCTCAGTGGTATGGGCCGCTGACCTTGCCCACGGCGACCTTTGCGGTGTACTGGTTGTTTCTGCTTTGGCTGTATCGGCAGAAGATTTTTCTGCGGATCTGACTGCGGGCTGTGAATATGTCGTGGGACGTTATCGTAATTGGTTGCGGCGGTTTCGGCTCGGCAGCGCTGCGTGAGTTCTCGCAGCGCGGGCTGAAGGTACTGGGACTGGATCAGTACAGCCCGCCGCACAATCTTGGCAGCTCGCACGGCGAGACTCGGATTATCCGCAAGGCGTATTTCGAGCATCCGGATTACGTGCCGCTGCTGCACCGATCGTGGGATCTGTGGCAGCAGTTGGAGGTGGAGTCGGGTGAGAGGCTGCTGCAGCGCTGTGATCTGGTGCTGAGTGGTGCACCGGGTTCCGAGGTGATTTCGGGGGCCAGGCTGGCTGCCGCGGAGCATGGACTGCGAATTCGGAATCTGAGCGCGGAGGAAGCCTGTCGTGAGTATTCGGTGCTGCGGCTTCCGGAGGATCATGAGGTGACAGTTGAGTCCATGGCTGGGTATCTGTGGGTTGAGCGTTGTGTGGGGACGATGCTGCGGCGGGCATGTGCGAGTGGGGCGGAGGTAAGAACCGGCGAGCGCGTCGTTGCTCTGAAATGTTCGCCGAATTCCGTGGAGGTGCAGACGACGGCGGGTCGCTATACGGCGTCGGCTGCTGTGGTCACGTGTGGTCCGTGGACGTCGCAGCTGCTGCCCGAGTATCAGCGGTTGATCATTGTGCGGCGCAAGACTTTGTTCTGGTATCCGCTGCAGTCGGAAGGGTGGGCGGAGCGGTGGCGGTCACCGATTTTTCTGATTGATCTGCCGGAGGGCCAGTTTTACGGACTGCCGGCGGTTGATGGTCAGCGTGTGAAGGTTGGTGAGCATACGGGTGGCGATCTGGTGCAGGATGCGTCGACGGTGGAACGGCGGGTCAGTGCAGAGGATCGGGCGCCGGTGGATGCATTTGCAGCAAGCTGTCTGCGGGGGCTGCAGTCGGCATCCTGTGCGTCAGCGGTATGTTTGTATTCGATGAGTCCGGACGGGCATTTTCTGTTCGATCGACATCCGGAGTATCCCCTGGTGACGGCGGCCGGATTTTCCGGTCACGGCTTCAAGTTTACTCCCGTGCTGGGTGCAGCCGCCGCTGATCTGATCGTGCACGGACGCACTCAGCTGCCGGTGCAGTTTCTGTCGCAGCAGAGGTTTGACTGACGGTTTGTGGTGACAACAGAAAGAGCTGGGGATGGCTGGCTACGAGACACTGCGCTGGGTGGGAGATGCAGCGACGGGCAGTTTGCGACTGATTGACCAGACACTGTTGCCTGAGGAGTATCGTGAGCTGAACTGTCGGACAGTGCAGCAGGTGTGGGAGGCGATACGAGTGCTGCGTGTCCGGGGGGCTCCGGCAATTGGAGTCTCAGCGGCTTACGGCGTGGTGCTGTCGCTGCAGGGGCTGCGTCAGGCATCGATTGAGCAGTTTCGGGCAGGGCTGAGTGCGTCGTGTGAACTGCTGGCCGGCAGCCGACCGACCGCCGTGAATCTGTTTTGGGCGCTGGAGCGGATGCAGCGGAGTGCGGAGTCACAGCGGGTGGGCAGTTCAGCCGAGCTGCATGATCATCTGCTGGCCGAGGCCAGTCGCATTGATGCGGAAGATCGCGATATGTGTCTGGCGATCGGTGAGCATGGAGCACAGATGCTGCGGTCCGGCATGAGCGTGCTGACTCACTGCAACGCCGGCGGACTGGCAACGGCGGGCGACGGCACGGCGTTGTCCGTGATTTTCGCCGCCGCTCGAGCCGGCATGCAGTTACATGTCTTCGCTGATGAAACCAGGCCGTTGCTGCAGGGAGCGCGGCTGACGGCCTGGGAACTGCAGCAGCGAGGGATCCCGGTGACAGTGATCTGCGACAACATGGCGGCGCAGGTTATGCGTGAGGGGCGAGTGGATATGGTGATTGTCGGGGCTGATCGGATTGCGGCCAACGGTGATGCTGCCAATAAGATCGGCACGTATGGTGTGGCGGTGCTGGCGAAGCACCACGGCATTCCCGTCTGCGTGGCAGCTCCGTCAAGTACCTTTGATCCAGCCCTTGAGACAGGGGCCGGCATTCCGATTGAACAGCGGAGTGCGGAGGAGATTACCATGGGCTTTGGGCGACGGACGGTGCCACTGGGTGTGGACGTCTACAATCCGGCGTTTGATGTGACGCCGGCAGAACTGATTCATGCCCTGATCACTGAGCGTGGTGTGATTCGGAATCCGAGTCGGGAGAAGATACTGGAGCATTTCCGCTGATGGTCCTGGTGGTGAAAGTGGGCAATACATTCGTGTGCTGTTTTTCTGAATTTCAAGGCGGCAAATGCGACAGGCCGAAACCTTTAACGGTTCCGGCCTGTGAAGATTCAAACTGTCTGCTGGCTGGATCTCAGCCTGCGATTAACGTACAGCGGCGTCCCACCACCAGCGACCGGTCTGACCAACCGGGCTGGCGTTGCGTGCCTGTGAGGAAACTTCCGGAGCGGTGGTGAAGCTTTGTGGGTTGCTGATCACTTCACGCAGATCCACTTTGATACCGCCGGCCACCTGAACCACGATGCTGCCGTCACGGTAGACGCGTGATGCTGCTGCAGTCATCAATTCGCGGGGCACTTCGACAGGCTGAGTTTCGAATCCGCCGGCTGTGGTGAACACTGCGGGCTGCCAGCCGGCCTGACGATCCAGATCCATGGTGTTAATCATGGCAGAAGCGAGGGCGAGATCGAAGATGTTCTGCAGATCAGCGAACACAACATCCTTTTCTGCCAGCTGTGGCAGGTGTTCGGTGAACAGACGTGCGAATTCGGCGTTGGCACTATCGGCCTTACCGGTGGCTTCGCGGCTGCCATCCACCTTCACCAGCTGATTCTCGGACTGGCACCGAACCGAGCGGCCTGTGAATTCGAAGGCACGACGATCGGGGGCTACCCGGATCGCATCGTAACCCACTGTCATCCACCATCGCAGTGCGTCCATGGCTGCGCCACGACGTTCGTCACGACCGGCCAGTTCGAAGTAGCTTTTCATTCCGGCAGCACCGTCGCGTCGTCCGATGCCGATCAGCTTCATCTGGTAGTCGGCATCCACGATGACCGAGGCGACTCGGGAGTCGGCAGGAACGCCGGCCACGGTCACGTTCTGCAGCCCCAGCAGTTCTTCGAGCTTCTGAGTTTCCTGGCGGGCGTTTCGGGCTGACAACTGCAGGCGGGAAGCGTACTGCTGCACGGCCTGAACCTGCTGAGGTTTCGGGTCGATTGTGCACATGAAGAAGCCGCGACCGTTGTCGGCGAAGGTGCGGCTGAGGGTTACGAGGTCATCCAGCTGCAGTGTTGGGCGACCGCTGGCAGTGCTGACAGTGCGTCCCTTTTCGTCCTGAGCCCAGGCTCCGGCAGGGCCACCAATCACCACATCACCGGAATCCGGAAAGACAAACAGGAACTGTACTTCAGTCAGGCCGGCCAGAGCAGCCGCATCGGCGGGGATCGGCTGACCGGATTTCTGCAGGCGGGCAATTTCAGCTTCCAGTCGCGGCAGTGAAACCAGTCGCAGTGCGGAGGTTTCAAGGACGTCAGAGTTGCTGTTGGCAGTGCGGGCCAGTTCGGCGGCTGTGCTGAGCCGCGAGTTGTCGAAAGTCATCGCCATGGCACCAGCCAGAGCAGGAGCACCGACGAACACGCCCTGCATGTAGGGAGTCATGGTGCCGGTTTCGTCACCACGCATAATCCACTGAGCCGGCGGAGCGGTCTGTTCCATGATCAGTGTCATGAGCGACTGAAAGTCGGCCATGGCACCGCCCTGAGCTTCCAGCTGCTGGCGTCCGGCACCGGCCTTTTGGGCGGTTTCGCGGTCACCAACCACGAGGGCTGCCTGCTCAAGAGCCACGGCAGCCTGCAGGAAGTCACCCTGCTCTGCAGCCAGTCGGGCTTCCAGTCGCAGCTTTGAGGACTGCAGCACAGGAGGCAATGAATTCGGCTGGTTGTCACCAGCCTGCAGAGCGGCAGTACCGGCCACGGAAATCGCTGCAGCGATCACAGCACGCTGGAAAAGACGGGACCAGCGGAGGCGCAGACCAGACACGGGCTTGAAAGAAAGTGGCATCGACAAAACCTCGCGAAGTTCCCGGTGACTGTAACCGCCGACGGTGTGTTTGCAGCCGTTACCTGGCTGTGAACAGACCCGCAGCGCAGCAAAAGTTGGAATTCCATGCCTCTAGCTTCGTCGGGATTCGCCTTAACGTCAAGGAAATTCCGCCAATTACCCAGAGTGCTGGTTTTGTCCAGAATGCGGGTCCTGGGGGTCATTCCGAGTTTTCCGGTCGAGTCCGGCTGCTTTTCCGTAGTCCTTATCCTACCCGGATTTCCTTGTGAATCCAGATTGCCGGGGTGTTGTTTTCCGCGGAAGTCCCTTACGGATTCGTTTGATTTGACATAAGCCGATTGTCAGGCAAGATTTACGTGTGAAATGCGGGCTTCGCAATGGGGGGATTGGTGGGCGGGCGGTGGTCGTCCCCGCGGGCAGTCGGGGTGAACGGCAAAGAAAGAATCGAAAATGCCTGAGTTGCCGGAAGTAGAGACGATGGTGCGAGGCGTTCGGCGGCACTGCGAGAATCGCCGGCTGTCGCGCGTCGAATTTTGCCCCTGTCCGCGACAGCCGATTCCCGTGTTTCCCGATCGCGACGCATTTCAGCAACTGCGTGAAGTCGAAATTCAAACCGCCGGGCGGCTGGGAAAGCGGGCTTTGCTGACACTGGATTCCGGCCACGTGATCGTAATTGAACCTCGCATGACCGGCCTGCTGCTGGTTTCGGAACCACCGACAGATCTGCATCTGCGAGTGATCCTGCATCTGCATCCTGCGCCCGGGCTGGCAGCGAGTATCAGGTTCTGGGATCGTCGTGGCCTTGGGACTGTATCACTGCTGGATGCGGCGCAGATGCAGCAGTTGCGAAATCGTCTGGGGCCGGATGCACTGGAGATCACGGCTGACGAATGGAAACAGCGACTGGCCAGGACGGCTCGACCGATCAAGGTGGCATTGCTGGAACAATCCCTGGTGGCCGGCATCGGGAATCTGTATGCCAGTGAGATACTGCATCTGTCCGGGATTTCGCCGCGGCGGCGGGCTGACCGCGTGCGAGGCAGCCAGCTGGCCTTGCTGGATGACGCCGTGAAACAGGTGCTGCTGACGGCCATCCGTTATGAGGGCTCGACGCTCAACGACGGCACCTATCGAAATGCGCTGAATCAGGACGGCGGTTACCAGAACCATCATCGAGTTTATGATCGGGAGGGTGAAGTTTGTCCGACGTGCGGGCAGGCGGAAATCCGGCGGATTGTGCAGGCCCAGCGGTCGACCTTCTTCTGTCCGCGATGTCAGAAGTAGCCGCTGCTGGACTGCATGCGAATGTCAGCGGGGGACAGCCTCGTTCAGGTTCAAAATCGCCAGCATCAGCCCCCGTGATTACCTATTCATCCGCTGCTGTCGCTTTGCCTTTGGTCTTTTCTTTAGCTCTGTTCTTCTCTGCCTTCTTTGCGGCTTTGTCGGCGGGCTGCGATGGTGACGTCACATCGCTGTTGTTCAGTTCAGGCATGCGTGCGGAGATTGCCTGACGCCATTCGATAAGTCTTGCATGCAGCTGCTGTGTGCGCTGCGGTTCGGCAGAGGCGAGGTTTTTCTGCTGGGACGGATCGGCAGCGAGGTCATACAGCTCCAGCCGCTGATCTTCAAAGAACTCCAGCAGTTTCCAGTTTCCAGACCTGATGGCTCCGGCCGGCAGGGTTCGCCACTGTCCCGCACCGGCTCCCAGATAACCTGGAAAGTGCCAGAACAGGTCCCGCCGGGGAGTTTTGGCACCTCCGCTGGTGAGGCATTCCACCTGGCTGATTCCGTCCAGCGGCTGGCTGGCCGGCAATTTTGCCTGGGCCAGTTCGGCCACAGTGGGCAGCAGGTCCACACTGATTATCGGGGACTCGGTCACGCCCTGCGGAATGTGTCCCGGCCAGCGTACAATCCACGGGACTCTCACACCGCCTTCGTAAAGTGAACCCTTGCCGGAACGCAGTGGGGCATTATCGGTCACATCACCGCTGGCTTTGACGCCTTCTCGGACATACCCGCCGACACCGCCGTTGTCACTGCTGAAGATGACCACTGTGTTTTCCGCAAGTCCCTGCTGATCGAGGGTGGCAAGAATGCGACCGACGCTTTCATCGACGCTGGCGATCATGGCCGCGTAGACCGGGTTGGCGTGACCTTCATGGGCCGGCAGATCTTTGAATTTCTGCACCAGTTCGGGTTTGGCGACATGCGGTGAATGCACGCCGAAGTGCGGCAGGTACAGGAAAAACGGACGATCACGTTTCCGGCTGATGAAATCCACAGCGCGGTCTGTAAGGAAGTCGGCGAGGTACTGACCCTCCGGATATTCGGCTGGTGGATTGGTTTTGAAATCGTAGTGTGCTCCCATGGTGACCAGGGCTTCAGCGAATCCTCGTCTGGAAGGGTGATGTGTATCTTTTTGACCGAGGTGCCATTTACCGAACATAGCCGTATCGTATCCGGCATCCTGCAGAACGTTGGCAACGGTTCGCACGGACAGCGGCAGCTCGGTGACGTTGCCGACCGGTTTCAGCGGGCGAGACTGCCAGTCGAAGCGGTCTGTTCCGCCGACTGTGTAAACTCCTGTTCGCGGACCATACTGGCCGGACATCAGGGCTGCTCGAGTGGGCTGGCAGTTTGGTCCGCAGGTGTAACCGTGAGTGAATCGCAGTCCCTGTGACGCCAGTCGATCAATGGCCGGCGTTTGATAGTATCGAGATCCCTGGCAGCCGAGATCGGTCCAGCCGAGGTCATCAGCGAGGATGAAGATGATATTCGGGCGATCAGCGGCGGAAGCGTGCGTATTGCTGTTCAGCAGGCACAGGATCAGAAACGCGATTCGCAGAGCAGTTGCCAGCATGTCAGGATTCCTGTGAGAAACGTGGTGAGGGGAATCAGCGGGGTTCCGGCAATGGCCAGGGCGCAACTGAGGCTCGGGCGGCCCAGCGGTCATAAAGCAGGCTGAGTTCACGGACCCTGTCGGGTTGTTTGTCAGCGAGGTTGTTTGCTTCGACGCGATCGGTGTCGATGTCATACAGTTCCCAGGGCTGATCGTGTTTTGCGACCAGTTTCCAGCGTCCTGCTCGGACCGCCCGGTTGCCTTCATGTTCCCAGTAAATGGCTTCCCGCTGCAGCGACTGGCCGGCGAAGGCAGGAAGCAGAGTGACTCCTTCAAGAGGCTGTCCGCCGTCCGGCACGGTGGCTCCCGCCACATCACAGCAGGTTGCGGCAATATCGATCAGGTGTCCGGGGGAGTGCCGCAGTTCTCCGCGAGCGGCGATACCGGCGGGCCAGTGAGCAATCAGCGGTGTGCTGATTCCGCCTTCGTGGACCCAGTGTTTGTATTCGCGAAAGGGCGTGTTGGAGACGGTGGCCCAGGCGCGGCCGTAAGCGACGTACGTGTCGGCGGGTCCTGGAATCACCTGTTTGCCCATGCGCACCGGGAAGCCGTCGCGTGTCTGAGCGGGGGTGCTGCCGGCTGCCGCAAAATCTTCGGGTTTCATGACCGGCAGCGTGGGCTGGGCGGGGCGAGCAATATCCGGGTGCTGGCGGTTTCCAGAGCGTCCCACAGTTTCCGCACAGCCTCCGTTGTCCTGCAGGTAGAACACCAGTGTCTGCTGATCCTGACCGGTCTGTTGCAGCGTATGCATCAGCCGTCCGATGCCCTGATCCATACGATCGACCATGGCGGCGTAGACTTCCATGCAGGCTGCTTCCCACGCCTTGTGCGGCATGGCGTTCCAGTCACCGAATCCTGGAGCCATGGGCTGGGACGGATCGATCAGTCCAAGTTCGGCGGCACGTCGAAAACGGGCCTCGCGCACAGGCTGATATCCCTGATCATAGCGCCCGCGGTAGCGAGCGATGTCCTCAGGCAGCGCATGCATCGGCCAGTGTGCTGCAGTGTAGGCCACATACAGGAAGAAGGGCTGCTGAGCATGCTGCTGAGTGTGCTGTCGGACGAATCCGATGGCATGGTCGGTAATGGCGTCCGTGTAGTAGTATGTCTGTGGCTGGTATTCCGGGTCGGCATACGGCGAAATCATCTGATTGTCGCGTACCAGTGAGGATGGGTCATAGAAACTGCCGGCTCCGTGAATGGTCCCGTAGAAGCCGTCGAAGCCGCGTTGCAGCGGCCAGTTGTGTTTGGGGCCTGCGGCATCGGCGTGACGTGTGACGTGCCATTTTCCGACGGCGTAATTTCGGTAGCCGACCGGTTTGAGCAGTTCAGCGATGGTACGTGCAGACGTGTGCAGATTTCCCGTGTATCCCGGCAGTCCGCGGTCATCCATCATATGACCGACACCGGCCTGATGCGGGTACAATCCGGTCAGCAGGCTGGCTCGAGTGGGGCAGCAGCGAGCCGTATTGTAAAACTGAGTGAACCGCAGTCCTGCGGCAGCCAGTGAATCCAGCGCCGGTGTGCGAATTTCACCACCGTAGCAGCCGAGGTCTGAGAAACCCATGTCATCGCTGAGGATGACGATAATGTTTGGGCGTGGTGCCGGCGGATCCGCCGGCAGCGGTGCGGCGAGTGCGGTCAGAGCGGTCAGCAGAGCGAGCAGTTGCAGGGCTGAGTGCTGAAGGCGAGCGGCAAACGGCATGAGGGGATCTCCTGAGTCAGGCGGGGGGCGTCAGGGCAATTCGCGGAGCAGCGGTGTCTTGCCGGTGGCACCGGGGATTTCGCGAACATACCGAGGAACGGCGTAACCTGGCAAACGCGCCTGCAGTGTTTTCAGGATCTGTTGTCCGACAGTTTCCGAAACTTCGAAGTGCTGCGTGCCATCGACCCGATCCAATTGATGCAGGTAATACGGCAGCACGCCGGCATTGACGAGGCTGAGACTGAGCTGTTCCTGAGCCATTGCTGTGTCGTTGATATTCCGCAGCAGTACGGCCTGATTCAGTACTGGAAAGCCGGACCGCACCAGTCGCCGCAGTGCCGCAAGGCAGTCGTCACGAATCTCAGCGGCATGATTGGCGTGCACCACCATCAGGACCTGTTTGGGCAGGCCGCTGAGCAGTGACAGCAGCTCCGGGGTAACGCGTGACGGCAGCACAATGGGCAGTCGTGTGTGGAAGCGAATTCGTTCAATATGGGGGATGCGAGCAATTCTTTGGCACAGCTGAGCGAGGCGGCTGTCGTTGAGAACCAGTGGGTCACCACCGCTGAGGATGACTTCGCGAATCTCATTGTCGGCTTCGATTTCTGCCATCGCCGGTTCCCAGTCCTCCAGCCGGCGTGGTTCCTCTGCATAGGGGTACTGGCGGCGAAAGCAGTAGCGGCAGTGAATTGCGCAGGCCCCGGCTGCCAGCAGCAGTACGCGACCATGATATTTGTGCAGCAGTCCGGGGCTGCGACGGGCGTGCAGATCTCCGACAGCATCAGCGGTGAAGCCGGGCGCTGCAGTGATTTCCGGGGACTGCGGCAGAACCTGCAGCAGCAGGGGATCCTGAGGATTTCCGGGCTGCATGCGGTTCAGAAAACTGTGGGGCACCAGCACGGGAAAGTCAGAGACTGCTGTGTCGGGGAGCAGTTCCGGGAAATGACTGGTGGTCAGGTGCAGTCGACTGAGCAGTTCACTGCCGCTGCGGATGGCCTGTGATAATTCCAGCTGCCAGCGCGGCGACTGTCGAGCCGCAGTGATGGCAGCGGAGTCCGTGAGATTGGCGTCCGGGGTGGTCATGCGAAGTGGTGACAGAGTGCTGTCTGTGTCTCAGGGTGGAGAGCATTGAAGTATGCGCAGGTCAGAGACTAGCAGAATGGTGACGCGGCGAAAAACCCAGGCAAGGCCGGAACACTGATTCGGCTGTTTTTTTGCAGGCAAGTCGATATTCTGCAGAGAGCGTGGGGCGAGTGTTTGTTGAGCGGGAGCTACTTCACAGGAGTTTTTCGATGTCAGCCGCAGCCGTTTCCGGATCCAGCCGTTGGGGAACTTCGCGTCGTGCTTTTCTGCAGTCGGCAGCCACTGTGGCTGCTCCGCTGGTGGTCCCCGCGAGTGCATTGGGACGTGGCGGGTTCACCGCCCCATCAGAACGTCTGACGCTGGGTGTGATCGGCATCGGACCTCGCTGCACCTATGACCTGACCGCCATGCTGAAGTTTGAGGACGTGCGGTGCGTGGCGATTTCCGATGTCCAGCAGACTCGTCGGGATGCTGGTAAAAAGCTGGTGGATACGGCCTACGGGAATGCGGACTGCCGTCTGTACCGGGACTTTCGTGAGCTGCTGGATCGGAAGGATATTGATTCGGTGATTGTGGCCACAGGCGATCGCTGGCATGCGGCGGCATCGATCCTGGCAGCAAAGGCCGGGAAGGACGTGTACAGTGAGAAGCCCTGCGGGATCACTATTGCCGACTGCCAGCGGCTGGCGGATGTGATGCTTGCAGAGAAGCGTGTGTTTCAGGCGGGGACGCAGCGGCGCAGTGTGGCCAACTTTCAGAAGGCCGTCGAACTGGTGCACTCGGGACGACTTGGCAAGCTGCACACGATGCACGCCTCGGTCTACATTCCGACCCTGGACAACTCGTGGCTGCCAGCACAGCCGCTGCCAGCACGTGATCAGGTGGACTGGAACCTGTGGCTGGGACCGGCGGCGTGGCGTCCGTTCAACCAGGCGTATTGTGATGGCAAATGGCGTGGCTACTGGGACTTTGATTCGGGCGCCAGGCTGCTGGACTGGGGCGCGCACACTGTGGATCTGTGCCAGTGGGCCAATCAGGCGGATGACACGCTGCCGACAGAGTATGAGCCGACAGAGAACAATATCATTTGTCGCTATGCGAACGGCGTCAAACTGATCATCGATTTCCTGCCCACTCCGTTTGGTGATCGCAGTCCCCACTATATTACTCGTCTGGGCACTTGCCCCGTGCGATTTATAGGGGACGAAGGCTGGGTTGAGACGGGTGATGAGGGTGAAATCGTGGTGATGCCGGAATCGCTGCAGCAGGAAATCCCGGATGCTGCGAAACGCGTTCGCGGACTGGATGTCTCAGTCCATGCTCGCAATTTCTTCGACTGCATTCGCTCACGTGGCACAACGGCAGCCAATCCGCTGGTGATGCGGCGTTCGCACATTGCCTGCCACGCGGCTGCTGCGGCGTGGATTCTGAAGCGGAAACTGCAGTTCGATCCTCAGACGGAGGAGTTTATCGGCGATCCGGATGCCACACTGCTGAAGTCCCGCGCAGCGCGCCGCTGGGAGTAGCATGTGACCGATCATCAGGAGCCCTGGGGGAGCGTGCTCCCCAGGGCTTCCCGATTTTTGGGCCTTCAGCCGACAGCTCGAGCATACTGCACGGGCAGTACACTTCCCGGGTCGGGGTGGTTCAGTGCGCGGGCTGCATGGTACGGCCAGTAGGGATCCCGCAGCAGCTCGCGGGCCAGCATCACAAGGTCCGCCTGCTGGTTACAAATGGCGGATTCCGCCATCGCCGGCTCGGTGATCATCCAGCCGGCCGCTGTCGGAATACCAGCTTCCTGCCGAATACGGGCGGTGATCGGCAGCATGAATCCGGGCCCCCAGGGAATGCCGGACAGATCCGGAATAACGAAGCCGTGGCTTACGTCAAGCAGATCCAGCCCCCCTGCCTGCAGGCGTCTGGCCAGTTCAATGGATTCTTCCACTGTGACACCTCCCTGCGTCCAGTCGGTGACAGACAGACGTGCTGTCAGCGGAAGTCGTTCCGGCCAGACAGCGCGAACTGCGGCGAGAGTTTCCAGCAGGAAGCGGATGCGGTTGTCGAAGTTTCCGCCGTAGTGATCCGTACGCTGGTTGGCCAGCGGCGAATAGAATTCGTGAGCCAGATAACCGTGGGCGAAATGCAGTTCCAGCCATTCAAACCCGGCCGCCAGTGCTCGTCGAGCACCATCGACAAAGCACTGCTGAATCCGCTGAATGTCGGCTGTCGTCATTTCACGGGGGTGTTTTGGCAGATGAGCGCCGAATGCAGTGGCTGACGGTGCGATGGTCTGCCAGCCCCCCTGCTCTTCCGTCAGATGTCCATCACCATCCCACGGTCGTGCCGCGCTGCCTTTGCGACCGGCATGGGCCAGCTGGATTCCCGGAACTGCGCCCTGCTGTTTCAGAAACCCGGTAATTCGCTGCAGCATCGGAACGTGCTGATCGTGGTAGAGGCCAGCGTCCTGCGGGCTGATGCGCCCTTCCGGAGAAACCGCAGTGGCCTCCACAATCACCAGTCCGGCACCACCCACGGCCCGCGAGCCCAGATGCACGAAGTGCCAGTCGTTCAGGAAACCATCGTCCGACGAATACTGACACATGGGGGCTACGGCGATGCGATTTCGCAGCACCACGTCCTTCAGACGAAACTCTGTAAACAATTGCGACACGATTTTTTCCCGCTGCCGGATGTCTGATTTCCTGCCTGCCTTCAGGTCCACCGGCCGACCTTCTGACGAGGCTGTTACCGGCTGTTTTCGACTTTTGCCTGCTGCAGCTTCAGCATCGCTGCCGCATATCGCTCACCCAGCGTTCTGAGGGACGGGGTATCGAAGTGCACACCATCGCTCTTCGGTTGCAAACCACCGGCATCCACAATGGCCGTGCCGGCAGTCAGCCCCGGCAGCAATTGCAGCTGAGCATTCACAGTTCGCCAGTGGTAAGGGTTGCCCGATGCGTCATCGCTGAGGAAGTCTCCCAAAGTTCCGGCGACAAATGGCAGTTCACTGTTGCCGATATCCTGCCGCAGGTCACCAACCATCTTTGCCAGTCTGCGTCCATAAGACTCAGCCTTCTGAACATCCAGCGCATCATTTTCACCCTGATGCCAGAGCACCCCGCGAACCACACCGGCTTTCTGAGCGGTTCGAATGCGTTTCATCGCCTGCTCGTAAAGGTCTTCACCCTTTTGCCAGCGTGACAGCGGAGTGCCTCCGACGGCACACGGTACAAGTCCAATCAATGCCTGAGGCTCTGCTGCAGCCATCCGCAAGGCAAATGATGCACCCAGACCTGCTCCGGCAATCGACTTGTCAAAGTGCAGAGGTTCTGATGCCGGTTCCCAGCGTTCTTCCCTGGTCAGCATCAGGATCTTTGGATGCAGCGGTTCGCGAGTTTTTTCAAGCTGGCCTCGACCTGCCATGTTGGACTGCCCCAGCAGCACGTAAATCTGCAGGTTCTGAGGTTCATCCGCCGCTGCTGCTGTCAGCACACCGGCGAACAGCAGTGCGGCAAAAGCTTTCAGACTGGTGAGGCAGAAGTGGCGGAGACTGATCAATACGGGTGGTTGAGTCATTGCGGGCCCTTTGAGGGTTCAGCCGGCCGGGAACTCGTACCTGCGTTTTTTTTCGCCTTTGCCGCCGGGGCAGGCGACCTGGGGTACCGAGTGACGCGGACATCATTTTTTTGAATTGGTCCCGGAGTACTGCGACCGGCGACAATCAGCTGCTCAAAGGCCTGACGCATGGCTGCTGCCCGGCCAGATTCGCTGCCCGCGAGGTTGCTGGCTTCCCGCGGATCCTGATCGAGGTTGTACAACTGAACTTCGGTGCCGGCTGCAGCATCGGCCTGCAGGATCAGTTTCCACGGGCCTTCGCGATACGACGGAAGTCCGTTGCAGGCGGTGTTCACCGCCTGCGTTCTGACGGGGGTCGAGCCCCCCTGCAGCAGTGGCAACAGACTGAAGCTGTCCTCACCGGCGGCGGACGGCAGACTCACCTGAAAGATATCGGCCAGTGTGGCCATCACATCAGCCTGTTGCACCAGCTGTGAGCAGACTGTGCCGGAGGTGATGGCCTGTGGCCAGCGAATCACGAAGGGGACGCGATGGCCACCTTCCCAAACCGACGCTTTGTAGTCGCGATACGGCCCGCTGGGAAAGTGCCCCTGAGCCTCCAGAGGGGGCACGCCGATGTACGAGGCACAGCCGTTGTCGCTGGTGAAGATCACGAGAGTCTCTTTGGTCAGTCCGGCCTGCTCAAGCGAGTCGAGGACACGACCCACAACGGCATCCGTCTCCATCACGAGGTCGGCGTAGTCACTGTTCAGCCCGCTGCGTCCGCGCCACTGTTCGTTGACCGCCAGTGGCGTATGTGGTGAGGTCAGCGGCAGGTACATGAAAAACGGCTGCTGAGCGGCGGACTGCTGCTGAATGAATCGCTCGGCTCGCTCCGCCAGTGCCGGCAGTACTGCCTGCAATGACCAGTGCTCCAGTGCCGGACCCTGCAGACTGGCCTGATTTTTAACGAAGTTTTCCGGCGGCAGCAGCCGGTCCGGAATCCCCACCGTGCGGTCGCCCTCAATAAAGCAGTACGGGGGCCAGTTGGGGACGTCGGTTCCGAAGTATGCATCGAAGCCGCGTGTGATGGGACCACCGGGAATTTGCTGCGAAAACACAGCCTGCCAGGCCTGACGGTGAGCCGCCGAAATCTGCTCCGTCACCTGACCACCACCGCCAGCCTGCCCCCCAAAGCCCGTAAACAATGGCTTCAGCTCAGAGTCGATCGGCCAGTCATGCCCCAAATGCCACTTGCCGAAACAGGCCGTGCGGTAACCCTGTTGCCGCGCCAATTCAGCGATCGTCAGCCGACCTTCTGAAATCAGGGGTTTGCCCCAGACACCCACAATTCCCGACTGCAGCGAAGTCCTCCAGTGATACCGCCCTGTCAGCAGCGTATAGCGAGACGGCGAACAACAGCCGGAACTGGAATGCCCGTCAGTAAATCGCAGACCACCGGCGGCCAGTCGATCCATATTGGGAGTCTTGATGCGGCAGGTCTCAGGTGCGTTGCAGTGCATGTCACCGTAACCAAGGTCATCCGCCAGAATCAAAACGATGGCTTTTGGTCGCGGGACATCTGCAGCGTTACTGATGTGATTGAGGAAATCAGTCAGGAGAATGCAGCAGACACTGAGCAGTCTGACTTGCCAAATCAGCGGCAGAGTTCCCGATGAAATCCGCATGTGAAGAACCTATTCCGAGAGGAATTCTTCGAGAGAAATCTGACCGTTCCCATCACTGTCAAGTTTTTTGAAGCGGGCTGTTCCGGATTGCGGATCAGTGCCCGTCATCGTGCGTAAAAATTCTGCCTGATCCACACCACCATCTCCGTTCTGATCCCGGCGACGAAATCGCGCCTGTTTCTGCTGTGCCGCTGCATCAGTTCCGCCGGAAGTCTGCTGCCTGCCCTTCTTCGCCGCGCCTTTTGCCGGTGAATCTCCGGCGGCCGGGACTCGAGGTTCAGGACGCGGGATCGTGGCCAGGATTGCGGCGAAGCGAGCACGCGCCCGCTGCACGTCGGCGGACTGCGATTCCGTAACGTTGCGATAACCTGCGCCGTTGCGACTGTCCCCGCAGTCAAAGAATTTCTCGGGACCGCCGCCTTTTGGCAGTTCCAGCAGCCAGCGTTCATCCCGCAGGACTCGACCGTCATCCAGGTGACTGTAAATCCAGTCGCGGTGCCGAGCCTGCCTGCCCGTTACCACCGGCAGCAGACTGAAGCCGTCGAATGGTCGGTCGGAGGGAAGTTTTGCTCCGGAGATTTCTGCCAGTGTGGGCATGATGTCCGTCAGGTCCGCAACGGCGTTTGAGACCATTCCGCGACGAGCTCCCGGGCCCACAACAATGCCGGGGACTCGCGCACCCAGTTCCGTTACGGTACTTTTTCCACGGGTCGCCGTACCGTTATCACCGATAAATATGATCCAGGTGTTTTCGGCCAGTCCGGCTTCCTGCAGGCCGCTGCGCAATCGCCCCATCAGGTAATCCAGGTACTGCAGGTTGTTGCGAAATGTCGCAGGCAGGCGTTTGCCGGGATTGGCGGGATCCGGCGTCTCAAGATGCGGGCCGTGGGTCAGCACTGAAGTGTAATACACGAAGAACGGCTGCGACTTATGGCGTACGGCAAAGTCGAGCACAAAATCGTTGAACAAATCCGGGCCGTAATCACTGGCCGTCGTGCGACGGTACTCGCCATTCTGCACGATGCAGGGATGCCAGTATCGGCAGGTATTACCACCCTTGCCGCCGGCGCCTTCGTGCGCGGGATGAGTAATGCCGGGAGGCAGATTATGGTCGTAGGCCCACATGCAGTACTCATCAAACCCGGCATCACGCACCAGTGTCGGCAGGCGACCTGAAAGCTGCCACTTGCCAACCTGTGCTGTGGCATATCCGGCGGATTTCATCAGGTCCGCATGGGTAAAGTGGCTGCCGATATCGGCCTGCGGTGAATCTCCGGCCGGCTTGAAGGCCGGATTCTGCATGCCCAGAAACCCGTTGTGAAAACCGTATTGCCCGGTCATCAGCGCGACTCGGGTGGGAGTGCACAGGGGCATGGCATAGAAGGTTTCGAACCGGACACCGTCCGCCGCCATGCGATCCAGGCTGGGCGTTTGATGTTCCGGGTGACCGTAACAGCCCAGTTCGGCGGCACCGAGGTCGTCCGCCAAAATCAGGATGACGTTGGGGAGTGCCGCACCAGGCTGTTCAGGCGATGCAGCCACAGTGGACTGTGACTGCCACAACAGCAGCCACGTCAGCACAACGAAACAGGACATTGCGTGTCGCATGGTCAGTCAATCTGCGCATTGAACAGTGCACTGGGACGCATGGCTGCAGCCAGTTTCGCACTGTCCGGATGGTAATACCCGCCGATATCCAGAGGATGGCCCGAGGCTGTGGCAATTTCGGCGACAATTCGCTGTTCGTTTTCCGTCAGGATGCGAGCCATATCGCGGAATTCCGCTGCCAGTTCAGTATCAGCAGTCTGGCTGGCCAGCGCCTGAGCCCAGTAGAGGGCCAGATAGAAATGACTGCCGCGATTGTCGAGCTCCCCAGGGGCACGACCCGGAGATTTGTTTTCAATCAGATAACGGCCATTGGCTTCGTCCATGGCCTTCGCCACAACCGCCAGTTTTTGGTTGCCGGTCTTTTGCGAGAGATCTTCCAGTGAAACGGCAATGGCCAGGAATTCACCGAGAGAATCCCAGCGAAGATGCCCCTCTTCGACAAACTGCTGGACGTGCTTTGGAGCCGAACCGCCGGCACCTGTTTCAAACAATCCGCCACCCGCCAGCAACGGCACGATCGACAGCATCTTGGCACTGGTGCCCAGTTCCAGAATCGGAAACAGGTCAGTCAGGTAATCTCGCAGCACGTTGCCGGTCACGGAAATCGTGTCGAGTCCCTGGCGACACCGCTGGCAGGACAATTTCGATGCCTCCACCGGAGACAGAATTTCGATCTGCAGCCCCGTGGTGTCAAAATCCTGCAGATACTGTCGGACTTTGGCGGTCAGGTTGACATCGTGGGCCCGCGCCGGATCCAGCCAGAAAATGGCCATATTGCCCGTAAGCCGGGCTCGGTTCACCGCCAGTTTCACCCAGTCGCGGATCGGAGCATCCTTCGTCTGGCACATTCTCCAGATATCGCCGACTTCCACGGAGTGCTGCATGAGCACCGAGCCATCCCGGGAAATGACCTGCACTGTGCCGGCTGCGGGGATTTCGAAGGTTTTGTCGTGCGAACCATACTCTTCGGCCTTCTGAGCCATGAGTCCTACGTTGGCCACGTTCCCCATGGTGCGCGGATCGAAAGCGCCGTGGGTCCGGCAGTCATCGATCACCGCCTGATACACCCCGGCGTAGCAGCGATCCGGGATCAGTGCCAGGGTGTCATACAGTCGCCCGTCCGATCCGTACATCCTGCCGGACGAACGAATAGCGGCCGGAACCGATGCATCGATGATCACATCACTGGGAACGTGCAGATTGGAAATGCCTTTTTCTGAATTCACCATCGCCAGCTGCGGGCCTGCGGCATAAGCCGCCTGCAGGTCCGCCAGAATCGCCTGCTTCTGTGACTCAGGCAACTGTTCCAGACGCAGCAGCATGTCGCCCAGTCCGTTGTCGGGGTCAACACCCAGTTGCTGCAGCACTTCGGCATGCCGGCTGAATACGTCCGCGAAGTACACGCTGACCACGTGACCGAACAAAATCGGGTCGGACACCTTCATCATGGTGGCTTTCAGGTGCAGTGACAGCAGCAGGTCCTGCTGTTTCGCTTCAGCAATCTGCTGAGCGATCCATGCACGGAGTACCCGGACGCTGAGGCAGGAGGCATCAATGACCTCACCGGCCTGCAGTGACAGTGATTCCTTCAGAACCCTGACCGTGCCGTCCGTCTGCACCAGCTGGATGCGTACACTGCCGGCTTCCGTCATGACATGGGATTGTTCGGTACCATAGAAATCGCCGTGGCTCATGGAGGCCACTCGAGTTTTCGAAGCAGGAGACCATGCACCCATGGAGTGCGGATTACGACGGGCGTACTCCTTTACCGGAGCAGCGACACGGCGGTCCGAATTGCCCTCGCGGAGAACCGGGTTGACAGCGCTGCCCAGCACTTTGTTGTAGCGTGCGCGAGCATCCTTTTCGGCGTCCGTCGCAGGTGCTTCCGGAAAGTCCGGCACCGCGAAACCCTGCTGCTGCAGTTCCCTGATGGCCGCGGTCAGCTGAGGAATGGAAGCACTGATGTTGGGCAGCTTGATGATGTTGGCCGCCGGCGTTTTTGCGAGTTCACCAAGTTCGGCCAGAGCATCCGTAACCCGCTGACCTGGCTGCAGGCAGTCCGGAAAGGCTGCCAGGATGCGGCCGGCAAGGGAAATGTCCCGCAGTTCAAGCTGCACGCCGGACGAACGAGTAAAGCGGCGGATGATGGGCAACAGGGAACTGGTAGCCAGTGCCGGAGCTTCGTCGGTCAGTGTGTAGACGATGGTGGAGGTTGCTGCCATGAGTCAAACGCCTGCGTGAGAAGAAGTGAAAGGTGTCAGTCTGAGCGGTCGCGAGCAGATCCCTGTGCGACAGACTGCGGACCGCTGTATGACGGAATGGAAAGCGGGCAGAATAGCTGAAAATGGTGGCTGGTGATACCCAGGAGCCTTGCAAATTGAAGGCGTGGAGAAATCGGAAATGGGGGCTGCCCGCGGGATGCGGCAAGGCGGCAATTCGGGAGATCGCCGGGATCTCAACCGGGGGTTACTGAGCCCGTCGTGCTGCCGACGGCTGAAATGGGGGGCATACGAAATACTGAAAATCGGTCAGCAGTCATCTGCTTCCCACCAGCCTCCTTGCCGGCAATCAGAAGCAGATGACTGGACCCCGAAGGGTCTTCCGATTCGACAGCCAGCCTCCATGCAGCCGCCGTACTCCGCACAGCCCGGTAAGGCGCGGCAGGTTCCAGGGAACTTCCGCGCGTCATGCGCCGCCTGAGCCCCCTCAGAGGCTCTTCCCGACATCCCCTCCATGGAATGCCGCCACGGCTGATAATTCAGGCAGAACCTGATCCTGACCCCGCTGCGCCAATCGCCTGATTCATGGCTTCTGACGTCAGCCGGTCAAACTGGTCCACATGCTGAGCAAAGAACGAATCCCACCGTCCCTTGTCCCAGATTTCGACATGATCCTGAACTCCGATCAGAACTACGTCGTGCTGCAGACCAGCCAGTTGGATCAGCCGTTCAGGTATCCTTACCCGAGACTGCTTGTCCACCTGCACTCTCTCCGCCTGCCCGTAGAGCAGTCGGAGATAATTCCTCACATTTGCCTGCCCCGTGGAAAGCCGAGCCATCTGCTGAGCCAGCGCCTCAAATCCCTGAAGCGAATACAAAGCCAGACAGCCTTCATTCCCCGGAGCCAGGTACAGCTCTTCTGATTCACCGTCACGAAAACCGTCTTTCAAAGGTCTGGGAATGGCAAGCCTTTGCTTGTCATCCAGGCTTCGTTCGTAAGTTCCCGTCAGTGCCATCAGATCGATCTGCCCCGGTGCTTTGCGGGACTTTCGAGGGTGCTCCACACGAGCCCCCACTTTTCCCCACAAACCACCACTGGCCGAATGCTATCGGATTTGCCTGGGGTGTCAAGTTTGTTTGCTGAATACTGTCCCCAGGCACTTCCATCGTGGCGTTAAGTGCTTTATTGCTTTTAGTTTATGAATTTGCTTGTTTTTCTGTCGGGAGCTTTTTCAGTGGTTGGATACCGCTGCTGCGGTGGCTGGTTCGTCAGGCCGCGTTCCACAGGTGCATGCTGCTGCAGACTGCTGACGCATGGGAAAAACACTGGTTTTTCACGCTGTC
>VFQT010001216.1_pt1 | contig 32257 bp, 33 predicted proteins | sample 3512381 | NCBI WGS metagenome assembly VFQT01 (sample SAMN10412376, study PRJNA504923) | tailings metagenome | isolation source: Relicate 2 Philex TSF3 active mining site | place: Philippines: Tuba, Benguet | collected 2017-08-29
CAGAGGAGGAGGATGATGGCCCACGTGCCCACGCGGGCAGGCTACCGGGGCTAGGCGGTGCCGGCGCGCTCCCGGCAGGCGTGGATGATCGCCACCGCCTCGGCCTTGTCGCCCCAGCCGCGCACCTCGGTCTCGCCGGCCTCCAGGTCCTTGTAGACCGTGAAGAAGTGCTCGATCTCGTTGAGCAGGTTGGCGTTCACGTCGTCCAGGTCGCGCACCTCCGACCACTGCGGGTCCTTCAGCGGCACCAGGATCACCTTCTCGTCCGAGCCCTTCTCGTCGCTCATGTGGAACACGCCCACGGGAGTCGCGCGGATCCAGCACCCCGGGAAGGTGGGCTCGCCCACCAGCACCAGGGCGTCCAGGGGGTCGCCGTCCTCGGCCAGCGTGCCCTCGATGTAGCCGTAGTCGGCGGGGTAGCGCATGGCGGTGAACAGCATGCGGTCCAGCATGATGCGGCCGGTGGCCTCATCCTTCTCGTACTTGTTGCGAGACCCGCCGGGGATCTCGATGTGCACCATCACGTCATCGTCTTCGGACATGGGGCGGCACTGTGCCATCGCGCGGGGGGCGGCGCCCGGCCCGGCCCAACTCCGGGGACGAGTGCCCTAGCCTCACGCCATGGCCGCCCGTCGCGCACGCCGCAGGTCCGTGCTTGCCGCCCTGGTGGCGGCCACCGCCGGCGCGCTTGGCGTGGTGGTGGCGGCCGTGGCCGGCGGGCAGGTCACCGGCGCGGAACTGCTGCCCGACCTCCGGCAGGAGCCGCCGTCCCAGATCGCGGTGCGCCGCGACGGCGACAAGGTGGTGCTGGTCTTCCGCTCTGCGGTGGGCAACGTGGGGCAGGGCCCCCTCATCGTCAACGGCCGTCGCGCCCGCGGGGAGCGGTTGATGACCGCCACCCAGGAGCTGGTGCGTGCCGATGGTTCGGTGGCGCAGGTGCCGCTGGCCACCCGCCTCAAGTACCAGCCGGGAGGCCACAACCACTGGCATTTCCTGGGGTTCAACCGGTTCGACCTGCGCAGCGCCGACACCGGCGCGCGCGTGGGCCGCTCCAACAAGGTGGGCTTCTGCCTGGGCAGCCGCTACCAGGTGGAGCCGCCCGTGCCGGGCACCGCCGCCGTCCCGGTCATCAACCACAACTGCGGCCGGTTCCTGCCGGGGCTCATGACCATGCGCATGGGCATCGACGTGGGCTACGCCGACGACTACGCCGCCTTCGTGGAGTTCCAGTACGTGGACATCACCCGGGTGCGCCCCGGCAGCTACCTGCTGGTGCACCGGGCCGACCCCGACCAGCGGCTGCTGGTGGGCGACCGGGCCGACGACGTGTCGTATGCCCTCATCCGCCTCACGGCGCCCGCGAGAGCGGGCGCGCTCCCCCGCGCACAGGTTCTGGCGACCTCGGTGGGGTCGCCCCCCACCGCTTCGTGATCGCTTTGTAAGCATTTGAGCGAGCCCCGTAAAGGGGTGGCCTGACGCCCCCCCGAATGGGCGGCGGCACGCGACCATTGGGGGGTGCCCGCCTCCCGATCCATCGCCCTCGCAGTGGCCGCCGTGGCATGCGCGGGCGCGGGCGCGCAGGCGGCCCTGGCGGGTACGCCCGGGGCGTCGTGCACCGCGCAGTCGGTGGCCTTCACCAGCACCGACACCGGGCGGTTCACCTGGGTGCTGCCCAGCACGCTGCAGCAGAACGCCACGGCGCGCGTGCAGGTGCAGCCCGCCATGGGCGGGGCGTTCACCACGCTGGCCACCACCACGGGCGTGCGCAGCGCCGGCACGCGCACGCCCACCGGCAGCATCAGCACGCCCACCTACCTGGGCGCAGGGTCGTGGAGCTGGCGCATCCAGGTGACCGAGTGGGACGGCACGGTCTTCACGTGCACCGGACCGGCCTTCAGCATCACGCGCCTGCCCGCCCCCGCCGTGGGGTTCGCCGGTTCGGGAATCACGCAGGATGGCTGGCGCGTGGTGCGCAGCGGGCAGTCGGCGGTGGTGCAGCCGGGCACGGGTGATGCCTCCACGGGCAGCACCGGGTGGGTGCGCTTCCGCTACGACGATGGGTCGTGGAGCACGTGGCGATCGGCGCCCGCATCCATCCCCACGAGCGGCGTATCCGAGGTGCAGGCCTACCGGCGCACGTCCGGCTACATGACGGGCGCGGTCACGGCGATGGCCATGCGCACGGACACGTCGCCTCCCGGCACGCCGGTGCCGCTGCGCGACGTGGTGGACGTGGGCCCGGGCGGCGCGCTCGTGGCGTTCGGGACATCGTCAGATGGCGAGTCGGGCCTGGCGGGGTATGAGTCGCAACTGGTGGACGCTGGCGGGGAGCGGGGGGCGTGGCAGCCGCTGTCCACCCCGGTGGCGCGCGTGGCAGGCGACGCGGTGGGGGGCACGGTGTCGCTTCGTGCGTGTGATCGGGTGGGTAACTGCGCCACCTCGCGCTCCGTGGGCCTGGTGGCGCCCGCGTCGGGTGACGACGACGCCGACGCGGATGATGACCCGGCCCCGGCGGCACGCCCGTCGGCAGCCCGCCGGCAGCCCGCCGGCGCACCGCGCATCACCGCGTTGGTGCCCGGATCGCCGCGGGGCGGCGCCGGGCGCGTGACCGTGGACCTCAGCCGGCCGGCGGAGGTCACGTTCACGTTCCGCGGGTCGGCCATCGCGCGGGCGTGGCTGGGCGCGGGGCGCACCGCGGTGCGGCTCCCCGCGCAGCCCTCGGCACGGCGCGGCGTGCTGATGGCCCGGCCGGTGGCCGGGCCCATGGCCGGCGACGCGGTGTCGGCCACCGTGTCCCTGCCCGGGGGCGGCCGCAAGGGCGAGGCCGCGCGCGGTGGCACGGCCATCCGCCCCGGCACCATCGGGGTGCTCTACGACATGGACGCCGCGGTGCGCGAGGTGGTGGACCCGGTTGACGGGGCGCCCGGATTCACCCATGCCCGGGGGGCGCTGCGCCAGGAGCCCTCCACCAGCGGGCTCTTCCACGGCGATGACGACGGATCGCGCATGGCCAAGGTGACCGAGGAGGACCTGCGCGGGCTGCCCGCCGCGCAGATCGCCCAGGTGCTGCGCGATGAGATCGCGGGCAGCGACAGCAACCTGGTGGCGTTCGACGAGCTCACGCCCTTCGAGGCCGATCCCAAGGGCCCGGTGGTGAAGGGCGGGCGCATCCCGCCGCCCAACCCCGCATCACCTGGCGCCCAGCTTGCGCAGGCGCTGGCGTTGCTCGACGTGCCCTCGCCCTACGGCGGCACATGGGCCAGCCGCGTGCACGTGTACATCGCCCCGGCGGTGTCGTCCGCCATCGCGGTGGGCCGGGGCCCCGATCGCAACTGGGGGCGCGACGGCACGGCGCGGTTCCGCACCTACCGCACCGTGATGGCCGGCCTGGCGAAGGCGGGCGGCGTGTGGATCGAGGCCTACCACGGCAAGACCGTGCCCCTGCAGCCCTTCACCGCCGAGGAGTGGAGGAAGGCGCCCGCGGCGTTCACCGCCGAGTACCGCCGGGCCGGGGGCGACCCGTCCCGCCTGCACTTCCTCATCACCGGCACCGATGCCTACCCGCCGGGCCGCCTGGCGCCCGGGTGCACCACGCCCATGGCCTGCCAATGGGCCATGGCCGAGAGCACGCCGGCCGGCCGGGCCATCCTCGCCAACGGCGTGGGCGGGTACCGGCTGGGCGCGCACGCACGCCCGTGGCTGGCCGAATGGCAGGCGCGCGTGTCGTAGGCTCGCGCCGTGCTGCACCGCATCGCGCGCATCTCCCAGGCGCACCCCGTGCGGGTGATCCTGGTCGCACTGGCCATCGCGGCCGCCGCCCTGGGGGTGGGCCTCAGCCTCATCGGGGGGCTGTCCGCCAGTGGCTTCAACGATCCCAATGCCGAGTCGTACCTGGCGCAGGAGCAGGTCGTGGCCGCCACGGGCGCCTCCGCGGTGCCGTCGATGACCGCCATCGTGGCCCCGGGTGCCCCGGTGGCGTCGCCCGAGGGGCGCGCCGAGGTGGCCCGCGTGGTGAAGGCCATGCGGGACGACCCCGACGTGGCCAAGGTGGTGGGCCCCTCCCCGGCCACGCCCAACCTCACCTCCACCAACGGGCAGAAGGCCGCGGTGCTGGCCTACTTCGGCGACATCGATGAGGACCAGTCGCAGCAGGCCGCCGCGCGGCTGGAGGATGAGCTCAATGCGATCCCCGGGGTCACGGTGGGCGGCGCGTGGACCGCCGCGGCCGAGACCAGCAGCATCGTGGGGGAGGACCTCATCCGCGCGGAGCTCATCGCCTTCCCGCTGTTGTTCCTGGTGTCGCTGTGGGTATTCCGGGGGCTGGTGGCCGCGCTGCTGCCGCCGCTGATGGGCGGGCTGGTCATCTTCGGCGGCTTCTTCTTCCTGGGGGTGGGCAACGAGGTCTTCGGGCTGTCGGTCTACGCCCTCAACCTGGTCACGGGCCTGGGCCTCGGCCTGGCCATCGACTACAGCCTGCTCATCGTGTCGCGGTACCGCGAGGAGATCGCGCGCACCGGACCGGGCCTCGAGGCCCTGTCGGTGACCATGCGCACGGCGGGCACCAGCGTGCTGTTCAGCGCGGTCACGGTGGGGGCGGCCCTGGCGGCGCTCATGATCTTCCCCCAGGACTTCCTGTTCTCCATGGGCTTCGGCGGGCTGGTGGTGGCGCTGATGGCCGCCGTGGTGGCGGTGGGGGTGCTGCCGGCCGTGCTGGCGCTGCTGGGCAACCGGGTGAACGCCCTGGCCCCGAAGCGCTGGCGCGCCCGGAGCGAGGCGGCCGACCGCGTGGAGGAGTCGGGGGGCTGGTACCGCCTGTCGCACTTCGTGATGCGTCGCCCGGCCATGGTGGCCATCGTGAGCGGGCTGTTCATGGTGCTGCTGGCGCTGCCCGCCGTGGGGGTCAAGTTCACCACCACCGACTCCAGCGTGCTTCCCGAGACCGCCAGCGCGCGCCAGGTGGACCAGATGTTCAGCCGCGAGTTCCCCGGCGGCAACGGCACGCCGATCTTCGTCACCTCCACGGCTCCCGGCACCCCCCAGGCCTCGCGCCGGCTGGCGGAGGTGACGCGCGAGATCCGGGAGATGCCGGCGGCGGCCACCGTGGCGCCGCCCCGCTTCGTGGGCGACGACACCTGGCAGATCGACGCCACGTCGAAGTACCGGGCGCTGGACGACCGCACCATCGCGCTGATCCAGGACATCCAGGCGCTCGACACGCCCTATCCGTCCAAGGTGGGCGGGTTCACCGCGCTCTTCGTGGACCAGCGGTCCAGCCTCGCCGCGCACCTGCCGTGGGCGGCGCTCATCATCGTGTCCGTCACCATCGTGGCGCTGTTCCTCATGACCGGCTCGGTGCTGCTGCCCATCAAGGCCGTGGTCATGAACCTGCTCACGCTGGGCGCCACGCTGGGCGTGCTGGTGCTCATCTTCCAGGACGGCCGCCTGGAGGGGTTCCTGCAGTACGACAGCCAGGGGGCGGTGGACCTCACCCAGCCCATCCTCATCGGTGCGCTGGCATTCGGGCTGTCCACCGACTACGCGGTGTTCCTCCTGTCGCGCATCAAGGAACTCCGCGATTTGGGGATGGGCGAGCGGGAGTCGGTGGCACTGGGGCTGCAGCGCACGGGGCGCGTGGTCACGGCGGCGGCGCTGCTGTTCTGCATCGCCATGGGGGCGTTCGCCACGTCGCGCATCGTCATCATCAAGGAACTCGGCATCGGTACCGCGCTGGCCGTGGCGCTGGACGCCACCGTGGTGCGCGCGCTGCTGGTGCCGTCGCTCATGGCGCTCCTGGGCAAGTGGAACTGGTGGGCGCCCGGGCCGCTCCGGAGGCTGCATGACCGCATCGGGGTGAGAGAAGGCGGCTGAATCGCTATTGTCCCGCGTCGGTCCGGACCAGTCCGTGGAGGATTCACCAGATGTCGCAGCACGTCCCTCTCTCCGTCAGCACCCGCGAGGCCCGCGGCAGCGCCGAGACGCGCCGCCTGCGCAAGGCCGGCATGGTGCCGGGCGTGCTGTACCAGCCGGGTGGTGACTCGCTGGCCTTCCAGGCCGACGAGTACGAGGTGCGCCGCCTCATCCGCCGTGGCGGCATCCGCTCCGCGGTGGTGGACCTGACGGTCGACTCGGGGGCCCCGCGCACCGTGCTGTTCACCCAGTGGGACAGCGACCCCGTGCGCGACCAGATCATCCACCTCGACCTGCAGGAAGTGGACCTCACCGTCGAGGTGGAGGCCGACGTGCCGGTGGTGCTGGAGGGCACGGCCCAGGGCGTGCGCGACGGCGGCATCCTCGACCAGACGGCCCTCACCGTGCGCGTGCGCGCGCTGCCGGACGCCCTGCCGCGGTCCATCGAGTTCGACGTCACCGACGTGGAGCTCGGCGCATCGGTGCACGTGGGCGACCTGGTGCTGCCCGCGGGCGTCACCATGGTCACCGATCCCGAGTACGGCATCGCATCGGTCATGATCACCCGCGCCAGCCTGTCGGCCGACGAGGCCGTGGCCGAGGGCGAGGAGGGCGCCGCCGAGGGTGGCGAGGCCCCCGCAGCAGCGGAGTCCGCGGAGCCCGAGGGCGAGTAACGGCCCGTGGCGGACGCGGCAGCCCACGAGCCGCCGGTCCGCCTGGTGGTCGGCCTGGGGAACCCCGGGCCCCGGTACGCGCGCACCCGCCACAACGCGGGGCAGCGCGTGGTGGAGCAGCTTGCGCAGCGCCTGGGTGCGCCCAGGCCGGTCGCCCGGTACGCGGGCGCCTACGCGGACGCCCGTGGGCCGCACGGGCCCGTGGCGCTGCTCGTCCCCACCACCTACATGAACGACTCCGGGTCGTCGGTGGGCCCGGCCGCGGGGTCGCTGCACGCCGCGCCCGCGCAGGTGCTGGTGGTTCATGACGACATCGACCTGCCCTTCGGCGAGGTGCGGGGCAAGCGCGGCGGCGGCCACGGGGGCCACAACGGCCTGAGGTCCGTTGCATCGGGCCTGGGCAGCGCCGACTTCCTGCGCGTGCGGCTGGGCGTGGGTCGTCCCGGCCCGGATTTCCGCGGCGACCAGGCGGACTGGGTGCTGCGTGCATTCGACGAGCCGGGCGCCGACGTGGACGCCCTGTTGGAGCGCGGCCTGCAGATGACCGAGGCGGTGCTGGCCGAGGGCATGGATGCCGCCATCGCCGCGTTCCACGCGCGCCCCCCGGGAACCAAGGCCCGCGAGAGGGCGGAGCGCCGCGACGCCCCGGGCGATGAGCGGTCCGCGCCCGAGGGGGCGGCGTGATGCTCCATCCCATTGACCGGCTCGTGCTCGAGGCGGCGCCGGTCGCCGAGGCCGCCGATCGGCTGCTCGCCGGGCAGCCCGCGGGCGTGGTGCGCGTGGGCACGCCCGCATGGCCCGTGGTGCTCGCCGCGGTGGCGCGGAGGGCCGGGCACCCCCTTCTCATCGTGCCCGGTCGCGACGAGGAGGCCCGCGACCTGGCCACCGACCTCACCGCGCTCCTGGGCGCCGATCACGTGGCCCTGTGGCCATCGCGCGGGGCGCCCGCGGGCGAGGGCGTGGGCATCTCGCCCCACCTCACGGGCCAGCGCGCCCGGGCCGTGGGGGTGCTGGGCACCCCGGGCCAGGTGGTGGTGGCCTCCGCCGCCGCCCTGGCCGAGCGCATTCCCGCTGCCGCCGACCGCGCGGGATCGCTCGAGGTGGAGGTGGGGGAGCGCGTGGAGCAGGACCACCTGGTGGACCGCCTGTCCGCCATGGGGTTCGAGCGCGTGCCCCAGGTGGAGGAGCGCGGCGAGATGGCCGTGCGCGGCGGTCTGCTGGACGTGTATCCGTCCACCGCCGATGGGCCCATTCGCATTGACTGGTTCGGCGACGAGGTGGAGTCCATCCGCGCGTTCTCGCCGTTCACCCAGAAGACCATCCGCCCCCTGCAGCGCGCGGTGGCGTGGGCCGCCGCCGAGGCCACCGACGCCGCCCTGGTGGACCCCCTGGACGACCCCGGGCTGCGCGATGCCCGCGTGGTGCGCCTGGCGCCCGGCGAGTACGCCCGGGCCATGCGCGATGCCATGGAGAGGTTCGAGGAGGAGGCCGCCGCGGGCGCGCTGGCCGACCCCGACGCGGTGGTGCAGCGCCTGGAGCAGGCCGCTGCGCTCGACCTGGTCACCCCCGCGGGCGCGGACGACGCGGCCTTCGACGCCCTCGACGCCCGCTTCCCCACGCGCGGCATGGCCGAGGCCGAGTCCGAGATGGCGCGCCTGTCATCCGGTCAGTCACGCCTGGTGGTGTGCTTCGCCCGCCGCGGTGACATGGAGCGCACGCAGGGCCAGGTGACCAAGGTGAAGCCGGTCATCCTGCAGCCCGACGGCCGCGTGCCCGGCCCCGGCACCGTGGCGTTCGCCCACCTCGACCTGCGCACCGGGTTCGTGTCGCGGAAGCTGGGCCTGGCCGTGGTTCCCGACGGCGCGCTGATCCGCCGCCGTCGCCCCACGGCCCGCACGCCGCTGACCGCCGGCCGGCGCATCCAGAGCTTCCTCGACCTCCGCGTGGGCGACTACGTGGTGCACGAGGACCACGGCATCGGGCGCCTGGAGGGCTTCGAGACCCGCACCGTGGCCAACGTCACCCGCGACTACCTGGCCCTGGTGTTCGCCGGCGAGGACCGCCTGTACGTGCCGCACGACCACCTGGACAAGGTGTCGCGCTACGTGGGCGCCGACGGCGGCGAGCCCGCGCTGTCCAAGCTGGGCGGGAAGGCCTGGGCCACCATGAAGGCCCGCGCGCGCGAGTCGGTGCGCGAGCTGGCCGGTGAGCTCATCACCCTCTACGAGGCCCGTGGCCGCGCCGAGGGCTTCGCCTTCCCGCCCGATGACGACCTGTCCCGCGAACTGGAGCGCCGCTTCCCGCACCGCGAGACCCCCGACCAGCAGCGCGCCATCGACGAGGTGACCGACGACATGGAGCGCCCCAGCCCCATGGACCGCCTGGTGTGCGGCGACGTGGGGTTCGGCAAGACCGAGGTGGCCATGCGCGCGGCGTTCAAGGCCGCCGCGGGCGGCAAGCAGGTGCTGGTGCTGGTGCCCACCACGCTCCTGGCCCAGCAGCACACGGCCACCTTCCGCGAGCGCTTCGGCGACCTGCCGGTGACCATCGACATGGTCAACCGCTTCCGCAGCGCCGCCGAGGTGAAGGAGGTGCTCGGCCGCTTCCGCGCGGGCGAGCTGGACGTGCTCATCGGCACCCACCGCCTGCTCTCGATGGACGTGCAGCCCAAGGATCTCGGCCTTGTGATCCTCGACGAGGAGCAGCGCTTCGGCGTGAGCCAGAAGGAGGCCCTGCGGCAACTGCGCCTGAAGGTGGACGTGCTCGCCATGAGCGCCACGCCCATCCCGCGCACCCTGCAGATGTCGCTCTCGGGCCTGCGCGACATCTCGGTCATCGAGACCCCGCCGCCCGGGCGCCGTCCCATCGCCACCCACGTGGGCGAGTTCGACGAGGACATCATCATCCAGGCGCTCACGCGCGAGAAGGAGCGCGGGGGCCAGGCGTTCTACCTGCACAACCGCGTGGAGACCATCGAGGAGGCGGCCGAGCGCGTGCGCCAGATGGTCCCCGGGCTCGAGGTGATGGTGGCCCACGGCCAGATGAACGAGTCGGCGCTGGAGGACGTGATGCTGGCGTTCGTGCGCGGTGACGCCGACGTGCTGGTGGCCACCAGCATCATCGAGTCCGGCATCGACATCCCGCGCGCCAACACGCTCATCGTCGACCGCGCCGACGCCCTGGGCCTGAGCCAGCTGCACCAGATCCGCGGCCGGGTGGGGCGCTCCGACGTCACCGCCCACGCGTACCTGTTCTACCCCGACGCGAAGAGCATCACGCGCGATGCCGCCGCCCGCCTGCGCGCCGTGGCCGACTACACCGACCTGGGCAGCGGCCTGCGCATCGCCATGCGTGACCTCGAGATCCGCGGCGCCGGCAACCTGCTGGGCGACGAGCAGAGCGGCCATGTGGCGGCCGTGGGCTTCGAGATGTACGTGGAGATGCTGCAGGAGGCCATCGCCGAGGGCAGGGGCGAGCCCCCGCCCGAGGAGGAGGTGCGCGTGGACATCCCCGTCTCGGCGTACATCCCCGCCGACTACGTGCCCTTCGAGGCCGCCAAGATCGACCTGCACCGGCGCATCGCCCTGGCCCCCGACCCCGAGGCCCTCGAGCGCGTGGCGCAGGAGGTGCAGGACCGGTTCGGCGAGGCGCCGCCCCCCGTGGAGGCCCTCATGTCGGTGCAGCGCCTGCGCATCCTCATGCGGCAGGCCGGGGCACGGCAGGCCGCGGCCCGCAGCGGCCGGGTGGTCATCGGCCCGGTGCCGCTCGACTCGGGCGGGATGCGCGCGCTGCGCGACCACGTGGACGGCGCACTGTTCTCCACGGCGGACAACCTCATCAGCGTGCCCGCCCCGGCCGATCCGGCCGATCGCATCCACGCCGCCATCGCGGCGCTCGAGGCCGTGGTGCAGCCGGCCGCCCAGGTGGCGTGAGCTACCTCATCCTCTTCCTGGTCACGGCGGGCTTCGCCATGGTGCCCCTGCCGCTCTTCCCCTCGTGGGTGGTGGTGGCGTACCTGGTGGTGGAGTTCGACCTGCGCCTGTGGCTGGCCATCCTCATCGGCGCCGCGGGCACCACGCTGGGCCGCGTGATCCTGGTGGCCGTATCCCGCGTGGCCGGCCACCGCATGCTGGGGCGGTGGTCGCAGCAGAACCTGGACTACCTGCACGAGAAGATCGAGGGTGCTGCCGGCGACCTGGGCATCGCGGTGCTGCTGGGGGCGTCCCCGCCGCCGGCGGGCGTGTTGTTCATCCTCGCCGGCCTCATGCGCGTGCAGCTATGGCTGGTGGCCATCTCGGTGTTCTTCGGGCGCACCATCGGGTACTGGATCAGCGTGGGCGGCACCAGCCTGGCCGCGGAGCCCCTGGCCGACCGGCTGCGCGACGTGGTGGGCCCGTGGTCGGTGGCCCTCGCGGTGGGCATCATCGCCCTCGTGCTGTGGCTCGCACTCAAGATCGACTACCGCGCGTTGATCGAGGACCGGAAGTTCCGCCTGCATCGCGGGCGCCGCTAGAGTCCCGCGCCGTGATCCGTCGTCGCGCCGTCGCCGCCATCCTCGCGGCATCAACCCTCTCGGTCGCCGCCCTCGCGGGCTGCGGCGGCAGCGGCCTGCCCGAGGGCGTGGTGGCCCAGGTGGCGGGCCAGGACATACAGCGGTCCGAGCTCGACCAGCTCATCGAGCAGCAGAAGCAGGCTGCCGAGCAGCAGGGCCAGCAGTTCGCGGAGCCCGGCAGCGAGGAGTACACCGCCCTGCAGCGCCAGGCGCTCGAGGGCCTGGTGTTCCAGCGCATCGTGGCCCTCGAGGCCAAGGAGTGCGGCAAGCCCTGCGTAGCCACCCCGGCGCAGATCCGCGCGGAGCGCAACAAGGTGGTGAAGGAGAACTTCGAGGGCGACAACAAGAAGTTCCAGGAGTTCCTGGATGAGCAGGGCCTCACGGCGGCCGACGTGGACCGCATCCTGCGGGCCGGCATCGAGGAGCCGCGTGTGACCAATCGGGTCACCAAGGGCATCACCTTCACCCCGGCGCAGGCGCTGAAGTACTGCAAGGCCAACCCGCAGGAGTTCAAGCAGCCCGCCAGCCGGGAGGCGTCGCACATCCTGGTCAAGACCAAGGCCGAGGCCGACTCCATCCGCGCGCAGGCCAGCACCTCCAACTTCGCCGACCTCGCCCGCCAGTACTCCACCGACCCCGGCTCCAAGGGCCAGGGCGGCGACCTGGGCACGGTGCAGAAGGGCGCCCTGGTGCCCGAGTTCGAGAAGGTGGCGCTGGCACTGAAGGACGGCGAGATCTCGCAGCCGGTCAAGACCCAGTTCGGCTGGCACATCATCACCGTGCGCGTCAACCCGGCCCGCGACATCCCGTGTGACGAGGCCGAGAAGCAGATCATCCAGACGCAGACCTCCATCAAGAAGAACGAGGCCATCCAGAAGTGGCGCGAGAAGGTCACGAAGAAGTGGGAGGCCAAGACCCTCTACGCCGACTCGTCCCTGGAGCCCACCTCCACCTCGGGCACGTAGCGCCATGGGCATCCGGGTGATCGGCCTGGGGCCCGGTGCCCCCGACGCGGTCCCCGCCACGGCGCTCGCCGCCATCGACGAGTCGGACCCGGCGGCCATCGTGGCCCCGCCGCTAGCCCCGGCCCTCCTCCAGGCCATCGGCGTGCACCCCGGGCCGCTCCCCGACCCGGTTCCCAATGGCGCCGTGGTGGTGGCCCCCGACCCGGAGGCGCACGCCATTGCGCAGCGCCTGCCCGCCGCCGCCACCCTGCCGGCGCGCGACCAGCTGCGCGCGCGGGCAATCGGCGCCCGCGTGGCCGAGCTCGCGGTTGTCGCGTCGCGGCTCCGCGCAGAGTGCCCGTGGGACCGCGTGCAGACCGCCGAGACCATCGTGCCCCACACGGTGGAGGAGGCCTTCGAGGTGGCCGAGGCCGTGGCGGAGGGCGACCCCGCGCACCAGGCCGACGAGATCGGCGACCTGCTCTTCCAGTCGGTGTTCCTGGCGGCCCTGCTGGAGGAGGACGGCCACGCCGACCTCGCCACCGTGGCGCGCGGCCAGGCCGACAAGCTCATCAGCCGCCACCCGCATGTGTACGGCGACCAGGCGGCCGCCGACGCCGGGGCCGTGGTGGACATCTGGGAGCAGCGCAAGCGCGCCGAGCGCCCGGACCAGGGCATCTTCCACGAGCTCCCGCCGGGGCTGCCGGCGCTGGCCTACGCCGCCAAGGCGCAGAAGCGCGCGGCAAGCGCCGGGTTCGTGTTCCCCGACGTGCAGGCGGCGCTCGACAAGCTGGACGAGGAGGTGGGGGAGGTGCGTGCCGACCCCGGGCAGCATGAGGTGGGCGACGTCATCTTCGCCGCGGTGGCCGTGGCCCGCGCCGCCGGCGTGGACCCCGAGATCGCCGTGCGCGCCGCCGCCGCACGGTTCCGCGAGCGCGTGGAGGGCGCCGCCGCCCTGGCCGCGGAGGCCGGCGAGGACTTCGAGGCGCTCGATCCCCGGGCCCAGCTGGAGTGGTACGCGAGGTTCCGCGCGCGTCCGTAGTATCGGGAGGTCACCCGAACTCCACCCGGAAAGGTCCCATGGCCCAGATCACGCGCGTCCATGCCCGGCAGATCCTCGACTCACGTGGCCAGCCCACCGTTGAGGTGGAGGTGGAGCTCACCAGCGGCGCATGGGGCCGCGCCGCCGTGCCGTCGGGCGCCAGCACCGGCATGCACGAGGCCGTGGAGCTGCGTGACGGGGAGCCGTCGGCCTATGGCGGCAAGGGCGTGCTGAAGGCCGTGGCCAACGTGGAGGACGAGCTGTTCGGCGCGCTGGTGGGCCTGGACGCCGACGACCAGGCCACCATCGACCGCACCATGACCCAGCTGGATGGCACCCCCAACAAGGGGCGCCTCGGCGCCAACGCCATCCTCGGCTGCTCGCTGGCCGTGGCGCAGGCGGCCTCCAACGACGCCGGCCTGCCGCTGTACCGCTACATCGGTGGGGCCCGGGCCCACCGCATGCCCGTGCCGCTCATGAACATCCTCAACGGCGGCGCCCACGCCGACAACTCGGTGGACTTCCAGGAGTTCATGGTGGCGCCGGTGGGCGCCCGCACGTTCGCCGAGGCCCTGCGGATGGGGTCGGAGGTCTACCAGGCGCTCAAGGGCGTGCTGCAGCAGCGCGGCCTGGCCACCGGCGTGGGCGACGAGGGCGGGTTCGCCCCCGACCTTCCCAGCAACCGCGCCGCGCTGGACGTGGTGATGGAGGCCATCGCCGCCGCGGGCTACCGCCCGGGTGACGACGTGGCCATCGCACTCGACCCGGCCACCACCGAGCTCTACCGCGACGGCGCCTACCACCTCGACGGCGAGGGCCGCGTGCTGTCGTCGGCCGAGATGGCCGCGCACTGGGCCGAGCTGTGCGATGCGTTCCCCATCGTGTCCATCGAGGACGGCATGGCCGAGGACGACTGGGACGGCTGGAAGCTGCTCACCGACGCCGTAGGCGCCGACGTGCAGCTGGTGGGCGACGACCTGTTCGTCACCAACACCGCGCGCCTGCAGATGGGCATCGATCGCGGGGTGGCCAACGCCATCCTCATCAAGGTCAACCAGATCGGCACGCTGTCGGAGACCCTTGCGGCCATCGAGCTGGCAGCTCGGCACGGCTACCGGTCCATCATCTCGCACCGCTCCGGCGAGACCGAGGACACCTTCATCGCCGACCTCGCCGTGGCCACCGGCGCCGGCCAGATCAAGACCGGCGCGCCCGCCCGCGGCGAGCGCACTGCCAAGTACAACCAGCTGCTGCGCATCGAAGAGCAGCTGGGGCCGGCGGCGTCGTACCCCGGCACCCAGGCGTTCTCGCACCACTGATGGAAGGAAGTCGGCCGCTGACCGCGTACCCCGCTACTGGAGGGGCCCATCGGGGGCCCCGCATCAACGGGACCCGGCGCGCTGCTCAAGCGACTGCTCATCATCGGACTCATCGGCGGGCTGGCGTTCGCCTACGTGGGGCCGGTGCGCGACTACATGCGCCAGAAGGAGCAGCTGCGCACCGAGCAGCTGGAGCTCATCGAGGCCCGCACGGTGCGCGACGACCTGTCGCGGCAGATCAAGGCGCTCGGCCGCGCCGACGTGCTGGAGGCCCGGGCCCGCGAGCTGGGCATGGTGCGACCCGGCGAGACGCCGTACGCGGTGCGCGGCATCGCCAAGCCCGCTCCGCCTCCCAAGGCGCCGGTCGATGAGCCCACGGGGGTCTGGGGCTTCATCACCGGGTTCCTCGGCTGACGCCGAGGCCGTGCGCGCCCTGATCGGGCGCGATCCGCATGCGGGCTTCCGGGTGGCGGTGCGCTGCCCGTTCGGCGCCCCGGCGGTCATCGAGAACGCGCCGCGTGACGAGCGGGGCCACCCGTTCCCCACGCGCGAGTGGCTCACGTGCCGGGCGCTGGTCACGGCCGTCAGCCGCCTGGAGGCCGATGGCGGCGTGCGCATGCTGGAGCAGGACGAGCAGATGGCCGGGCCCCTGGCCCAGGCGCACGCACGCCACCAGGCGGTGCACGAAGGCCACCGGGTGGCCGGCGCGGGCGACCCCGACCACGTCAAGTGCCTGCACGCGCACCTGGCGTTCGCCCTTGCCGAGGGCGGAAGCCCCGTGGGCGACTGGATCATGCAGCGCAGCGGCGCGGCGTGGCCGGCGGCGTGCTGCATGGAGCGCGTGGCATGAGGGGCGGCACGCCCGCGGTGGCCAGCGCCCTCATCGAGTGGGACGCGGGGGAGAAGCGGCTGGCCGAGCCCGGCCCCCACCGTGACGCCCGCCTGCGCGTGGTGGCCGCGGTGGACGACGAGCTGCGCCGTCGCGTGGGCGCCACCTACTCCCTGGGCGACCTGGTGCGCGCCTACGACGCCTCGTCGTCGTGGTTCCTCGAGCTCGCCGAGCGCGTGGCGCCCGGCACCCCCGCCGCGTGGGACTCCTCGGCCACGCTCGACGCCGCCTTCGCGCGGTGGGCCCGCAACGCGTCCGACGCGGTGGCCCGATGAGCACCGCGCGCGCCCGCGGCGAGCAGCCCGGAGGCCGCCCGCCCGGCACGGTCACCCGCACCGTGGCCATCGTGTTCGCGGCCATCGCCCTGGTGGTGGGCGGCCTCATCGGCTACGTGGCGCGCGGCGGCCCCGACCAGCCCGAGCAGCTGCAGCTCACCCAGCCCATCCCCGTGGTCACGGTCACCGTCACCAAGCCGTAGGGATCGGCCTCAGGGCGCGGGAGCCGTCCATTCGGCCTCAAGCGCCGGGTCGCGCGTCTCGCCGCGGTCGATGAGCGCGTGGATGGCCGGCAGGGAGTCCCGGCGCAGGTACACATGGCGCTGGCCCACGCTCGGCTTCTCGCCCAACAGCCCCGCGCGCAGCAGCGCCTCGCCCACCTCCAGCGCGTCGCGCCGGTCCTCGGGCGACGCCCCGCGGTAGAGGTGGTCGAACTCGGTGTGGTACTGCGCGCCCACCTTGCCCATGCGCAGCAGCCGCCGCAGCACCGTGCGCGCGTGACGCCGACGGGGGCAGGGGTCGTCCTCCACCTCCAGGCTCGGCGCATCCGGCGGGGGAGGGGCGCCATCCAGGCCCCAGCGACGCAGCTGGTCCACGATCTCCGGGGGGTACGCGGGTGCGTCCATGGCCTGCCCGTGGGCCGCCAGCACGAGCGCCACGCGCACCGGGTGGTTCCACGTGGCCCCGGCCAGCGCGCTCAGCGGGTCGTCCGGGTCCAGTCCCGCGGGCGGGGCCGCCAGCGTCACCTCGGGGCCGTCCGGATGCACGTCGGGCGGCAGGGTGGCCAGCACGCCCCGCGCGGGCGCCGGGTGGGCCTCGGCCACCGCCAGCGGCGCGATCTCATCATCCAGTCCCGGCAACGTCACCAGCGCCAGGCCGTGCCAGTCGAGCACGGTGATGGCGTCGGCCATCGCACCGGCGTCCACCGCCGCCCCCAGGAACCGCATCAGCACCTGTGCCGCCCACCGGGGGCCCATGTCGCGCACCTGCTGCGCCGACACCGGCAGGATCCACGCCGGGCAGTCATCCGGGGTGGCACCCGCCCACGCCCACGCCACGTAGGCGCGGTCGTGCAGGTGCTTCTTCGACAGGGCCAGCGCCTGGCGCACGGCCTCGTCGTGGTCGCCCCGGGCCCATGCCGGGAGCGACCGCGCCACGTCACCCGGATCCCGGGCGAGATCCGCGATGCCGAGGCGCGTCACCGGCCCGTTCCCGGGCCGGTTCGGCTACTCCTCGTCCGGCAGGTCGGCGTCGACGTCGGCATCGACGTCGTCGTCCAGCAGGTCGTCCACCTCGGCGGCGGCCTCCTCGCCGGTGACGATGCTGGCGTCGGCCGCGCCCTCCACGGTGTCGGCCTCGCCGGATGCCACGGCCTCCAGGGCCTCCACCAGCGTGGTGGCCACGGCGCCCTCGCCCTCGGCCTCGGCCTCCAGCGCCTCCTCGTCCTCCAGCTCAAGCAGCAGCGGGTCGGCCTCGAACACGGTGGCCTCGGGCAGCTCGCGCTCCTCGGGGCTGCCGTCGGGGTTCCAGTGCACGTCCACCTCGCCGGCGAGGATCTCGGCCTCGCTCAGCGCCACCGGGTCGCGCGACGACAGCTCGCCCGGTGCGGGCGGCGGCGCGTCCTCGGAGCGCAGCTCGGCGGGGTCGGCGGTGAGCCAGAGCGTGATCTGGCGCGCGCGCTTCGACACGGCGTGCACCAGCGCGTAGCGGCTGCCATCGACGTGCTCGAGTGCGTCATCCAGCCGGCGTCCGTAGAGCATCAACCCTCCAAGTCATCCCATGGAACAGCGGCGCAGTGTAGCGCCCCGGCGCGGAAGCGCGGGTTGACGTGGCGATCGGAGATTGACACCATCCGCACATGAAGCAGGTCAAAGACGCCATGAGCGCCCTCAACGCGATGGTCGGCCCCGAGCACACGCTCCGCCAGGCCTCCGAGAAGATGGTGCAGCACAAGACCGGCGCCGCCGTGGTGATGGACCACGGACTCCCGGGCCCGTGCGTCATCACCGAGCGCGACCTGCTCAAGGCGCTCGCCGCGGGAATGGACGTGGACGTCGAGGTGGTGGGCGACCACATGACCGGCTCGCTCATCACGGCCGCCCCCGAGTGGCCACTGCAGACCGCGGCCGACCAGATGGTGCGCCACGGCATCCGCCACGTGCTGGTGTTCGAGGGACCCGAGCTGGTGGGCATCCTCTCGATGCGGGATGTCATCCGCGTGGGGGGCCTGTCCCCCGACGCGCGCGCCGACGCCGCCTAGGCGGCCTGCTCCAGGTCCACCCGGATACGCGTGACGTCGTCGCCGCCGCGCTCCACCGTGACGCGGTCCACCAGCTGCCGCACGATCCACAGGCCGCGACCGCGGCGGGAGTCGGGGCGGGGCGGGTGCTCGCGCACGGCCTCGGTCCAGTCGAATCCGCTGCCGGCGTCGGTCACCTGCACGTGCACGCCCGAGTCCTCGTCGGCGTTGGCCACCACGTGGATGGGCGCGGCACCGTGCTCCTGGGCATTGGCGATGAGCTCGTCGATGGCCAGGGCCAGGTCGTCGGCCCTCTCGGAGTAGCCCGCGCGCTCGGCCAGGTCGTGCACGGCGTCGCGCACTGATGCGATCTCACCGGGGTCGTCCCCGATCGTGGCTTCGATATGCCGGGCTTCGGAAATCACGAGAGGTACCTGCACAATACGCCACGACTGCGACGGCTTCCTGCCTTCGGTCGCACGGTTACGGATTGCCGGCGCACCCGGCGGGCCCGGAGCCCGCGGGCGGTGGCGCTAGCATGCCGCCGACCCGGTTCCCGACACGGAGGCACCGTGCCCCGCGCCCGCATCCGCATCCCGCTCGCCATCGCCGCGCTCGCATCCGTGCCGGCCATCGCCCTGGGGCAGGGCACCGCCACCACGCCCACCGCGCCGCAGTTCCCCGCGGGGGTCATCGCCTCGGGCGTCACCATCGGCGGGGTGGATGTGTCCAACCTGCCCGCGCTCGAGGCGCGCCAGCGGGTGTACGAGCAGTTCGTCACCCCGCGCCGCGCGCCGCTGCAGGTGACCTTCCGCGGCAAGTCTTTCACCATCGCCCCGGATGCCGTGGGCTATCGGGCCGACGTGGACGCCGCCATCATGCGTGCGTTCCAGGTGTTCCCGGTGCCGGGCACCACTGAGGACGTGCCGGTGGCGCAGTCCATTCGCAAGGCGAAGCTGAGGGACGTGCTCACCTGGCGCGCCACCCAGTACGAGGTGAACGGGAAGGACGCCCTGGTGGTGATGCGTGGCATGCAGCCCATCATCCGCAGGGCCGTGCTGGGGTCGGAGATCAACGTGCCCCGGTCGATGGCGCTGGTGGAGCCCGCGCTGGTGACCGCCCGCCCTGCCGTCCCCGTGGCGTTGGCCGAGAAGAAGGTTCGGCCCACCAGCACCTCGGTGGGCCCGGTCATCGTCATCGACAAGAGCGACTTCAAGCTGCGCCTGTACCGCGGCACCACCAAGCCCGGCGGCATCGTGATGAAGCGCATCCGCACCTACCCGATCGCCATCGGCCAGCCGGCGTACCCCACGCCCACCGGCAACTACGCGGTCATCCAGAAGCAGGTGAACCCCACGTGGTTCCCGCCCGACTCGCCCTGGGCGGCGGGCCTGGGGCCGGTGCCCCCGGGGGCCAGCAACCCCCTGGGCACGCGATGGATCGGCACGTCGGCGCCCGCCATCGGCATGCACGGCACGCCCAACCCGTCGTCCATCGGCACGATGGCCTCGCACGGCTGCGTGCGCATGTACATGCGTGACGTCGAGAACCTCTACAGCAGGGTGGAGATCGGCACCCCGGTGTTCATCCGCAACTAGCGCGATGCCAGCAGGGCCCGCACCCGGGCGGCATCGGCCGGGGGCATGAGCGCGCGGATCACGGTGCCATCGGGGCCGGCGTCCTGCACCACGTCGCGGCCGTGGGCGTACACGGCCGAGATCACGTCGCCGCGGGCGTAGGGCACCTCGAGCTCCACGCGCTCCCATCGCGCGCGCGCGGTGGCAAGCAGCCGGTCGCGCAGGTCGTCCAGGCCCTCGCCGGTGATGGCCGAGGCCATCACCGCCTGCGGGTGCCGGCGCGCCAGGGCGTCGCGGTCGTCCTGGTCCAGCAGGTCCACCTTGTTCAGCACCAGGAGGCGGGGGATCTCGTGGGCGCCGATCTCGTCCAGCACCTCCTCCACCGCGGCGGCCCGCGCGGCGCGGCCCTCGTCGTCCTCGCTGGCGTCGGCCACGTGGATGATCAGGTGCGCGTCGCGCACCTCGTCCAGCGTGGATCGGAATGAGTCCACCAGCTGGTGGGGCAGGTGCCGGATGAACCCGACCGTGTCGGACACCAGCACCTTCATGCCGTCCTTCTGGAACGACCGGGTGGTGGCGTCGAGGGTCTCGAACAGGGCGTCGTTCACGTCCACGTGCGCGCCGGTGAGGGCGTTCATGAGGCTCGACTTGCCGGCGTTGGTGTAGCCGGCCAGCGCCACGCGCGTGGTGGCCGACGCCAGCCGCTCCTCGCGCATGGTCTCGCGGCTCTTGGCCACCTCGGCGATGCGCGCGCGCAGCACGCCCATGCGCGAGCGGATCATCCGCCGGTCGCTCTCGAGCTGGCTCTCACCGGGGCCACGCGTGCCCACGCCGCCGCCCAGCCGCTCGAGGTGCTGCCACAGGCCCTCCTGGCGCGAGTACGAGTACTCCAGCTGCGCGAGCTCCACCTGGAGCTTGCCCTCTGCCGACCGGGCGTGCAGGGCGAAGATGTCGAGGATGAGCCCGGTGCGGTCCACCACGCGGGTCTTCAGGCGGTCCTCCAGGTGGCGCTGCTGCCCGGCGCTGAGGTCGCCCTCGCAGGCCACCAGGTCGGGCTTGTGCTCCTTCACCCACTCCACCAGTTCGTCCAGGCGCCCCTTGCCCAGGTACAGGCGCGGGTCGGGGCGGTCGCGGTGCTGCACCACGCGGTGCACCACGGCGGCGCCTGCGGTGTCGAGGAGATCGCGCATCTCCGCCAGGCGGTCGGCCTCCTCCACCGCCGAGCATCCGAGGGACGCCACCAGCACCGCGCGCTCCGGCGCGCCGGCATCGTGCAGCGGGCGCTGGTCATCGGGGTGCTCATCGCGCCAGGCGCGACCGCGGTAGGTGCGCTGCAGTTCCCTAGCCACCGCTTGCGCTCCCCCGTTCATCCTCCTGCGCCGCCGCCTTGCGCATGAGCTCCACGGTGCGCAGCACGGCGTCGTCGTCCACCGGACCGGTGGCAAGCACCAGCAGCGACACCCTGCCCACCACCACGTTCAGCGCACGTCGGTCGGCCGACCGGTAGCCCTGCGACGCCCCGAACTGGGCCGGGGTCCATGCGGCACCTCCCGGGACCAGCGTGCGCGCCACCTCGCCGCCGATCGCCTGCGCCGGCTCGCTGTCGTCCCAGAGCCCGGCCACCGCGCGCAGGCTGGCGCCGTTCGGCCCCGTCCACTCGCGCACGGCCACATCGCGCAGGCCGGCCTCGCGGGCGCTCTTCGCGAGGGCCGGCACCGACCGGTCCAGCGCCGCGCGATCGAAGCCGTCACGTCCCAGCACGCGCTCCGGCCCGGCGATCTCCAGCCCCGGGCGGGTGGGGAGCACGCGCACGACGAATGCCGGGTCGGCCTCCAGGTTCTGCTGCTCCGCGCGCCCGCCGAGCCCGCAACCCGCGAGGCCCAGCGCCGTGGCCGCCAGGGCCACCGCGAGGGCGCCCCGCAGCCTTAACCGAGGCACAATGGCCGATCGAGTTCCGGCGGTTTCCACCGGCCATATACTGACATGCGTTGTAAGGGTTCCCCTTTTCACAGCGTCATCGGAGGCACGATGCACACCGGTTCCAAGACGTGGAACTACTTCAAGACCGCCATGCTCATGGCGGCGCTCACCGCGGTGCTCATCCTGTTGGGCGGCCTCATCGGCGGCTCCACCGGCCTGATCATCATGGTGGTCATCGCCGTGGTGTTCAACTTCGCCATGTACTGGGGCAGCGGCCCCATGGCGCTCAAGATGTCGCGCGCCGTGGAGGTCACCCCCGAGCAGGCGCCCGAGCTGCACGACATGGTGGACCGCCTGGCGGCCCGTGCCGGCATCCCGAAGCCCGGCGTGTACGTGACCCCCGACCAGCAGGCCAACGCCTTCGCGTGCGGTCGCAACCCCGCCCACGCGTCGGTGGCCGTGACCCAGGGCATCCAGCACCAGCTCACCCTGCGTGAGCTGGAGGGCGTGATGGCCCACGAGATCGCCCACATCAAGAACAGCGACATCCTCATCGCCAGCGTGGCAGCCATGGCCGCCGGTGCCATCTCGGCCGTGGCCAACTGGCTGCAGTTCTCGCTGATCTTCGGCGGGGGCGACGACGAGGGCGGCCTGGGCTTCATCGGTACCCTCGCCGCCATGATCATCGCGCCCATCGCGGCGGTGATGATCCAGATGGCCATCTCGCGCGGCCGCGAGTACGAGGCCGACCGGACCGGCGCCGAGCTCATGGGCGAGGCCGAGCCGCTGGCCAGCGCGCTGCAGAAGCTGCAGGCGGGCGCGGAGCGCATTCCCATGGATCCCAACCCCGCGACGGCGCAGATGTATATCGTCAACCCGTTCGCAGCGTTCCACGGCCGCGGCATCACCAAGATGTTCTCCACGCACCCGCCCATGGATGAGCGGATCCGGCGCCTGCGTGAGCTCGACGGGGTGATCGCGGTCCCGGCCCGGGAGGCCCTGGCATGAGCATCAAGGAGACCATCGCAAGCATGATCACCGACGAGAGCGCGGCCCATAAGCGCCTCGTCGAGTACGTGACCGGCCAGCTGTCGCAGGGCCGCTCGCTGAGCGACGTGGTGGAGGATCCCTACGTGACCAACCGCCTCAACCCCATGGAGCGCCGCGCGCTGGTGGAGGAGCCCGCCATCGTGGCCGCCGCCCAGAACGAAGCACTCGACGAGCTGCGCGCGCGCTTGGAGGAGCTGGCCTCCTCCTGACCCGCGCCGTGAGGCGCCAGGCCCATGGAGACATTCTTCGAGCAGAACAGCACCCTCCTCGTGTTCGTGCACGGGGTGGTGCTGTTCGCGCTGGGCTTCGCGCTCTGGCTGCAGCGGCGTAGGGCCACGCGCCTGGCGCTGACGTCGTCGCTGATCTGGCTGGCGTCGTTCGCGTTCCTGAGCGGGCTGGTGGTGTGGGGCTATGTGTTCATCCCCATCCAGGCCACCTACCTGGCCCCCGAGGTCATCGAGTCGCTGGTGGTGCTGCGCACCGTGCTCCAGACGGTGGCCGTGGTGTTCCTGCTGCAGTTCGGGCTGCGGCTGGTGCCGTGGACGCGGCGCCACCTGGTGTCGCTCACCCTGGCGTCGGTGGCCGCGTGGGGCGGGGTGCTGGTGGTGTCCACGCTCATCGCCGGCGAGGAGGGGTGGGGGGTGCTCGAGTGGGAGGCCACGGCCGGGGCCCTGTCGCGGTACCTGTTCGTGATCCCCGGCGCCCTGCTGTCGGCCTACGGGATGTGGGTGCAGCGCGAGGAGCTCACCCGCGAGGGCATGACCGGCATCCGGGCCTATGCCGCGGTGGCCTCGTGGGCCTTCCTGGCCTACGCCATCGTGGGCGGGTTCATCGTGGAGCCGGCTCCCTGGGCGCCCGGTGGCATCGCCAACGAGGTGGCCTGGTTCGACGCCACGGGCGTGCCGCTGGAGGTCATCCGCACGGTGGTGGCCATCGTGCTCCTGCTGGCCTTCATCAAGCTGCTCGACATCTTCGAGGTGGAGGCCGCCCAGCGCGAGGAGGTGCTCGACCGGGCGCGGCTGGTGGCCGAGGAGCGCGCCCGGTTCGGTCGTGACCTGCACGACGGCACCATCCAGTCCATCTACGCATCCGGCCTGCACCTGGAGGCCATCGCCCTCAACACTCCCGACCCCGACGCGCGCGACGAGATTCGTCGCGTGGTGGGCAGCCTCAACGGCACCATCGACGGCCTGCGCGGGTACATCCGCGGGCTCCAGGCGCCCGACGGCGGCCCCGCCGGCATCGCCTCCGACCTGGACCACGTGGTGGAGGAGTTCGCCGCCGACCCGCGGTTCGAGGTGTCGTATCGCGTGACCGGCATCGAGACCTGCGGCCCGCTCCCCGACGACGCCGGCCAGCACCTGGTGCACGTGCTGCGCGAGGCGCTGGCCAACGTGGCCCGCCACGCCGGCCCGTGCGCCGTGGAGGTGGTGCTGGCGTTCCGTCCCGACGAGATCATGTTGGTGGTGTCCGACGCAGGGTGCGGGTTCTCCGCGAGCGGACCCGACCGATCGCAGCCCGGCCACGGCAACGGCGTCCGTAACATGCAGGAGCGTGCCCGGTGGCTGGGGGGGCGCGTGGTGATCGAACCAAGCCCGGCCGGCGGCACCCGCGTGGTGCTCGCCGTTCCCCTCGACGACGTCGAGGCAACCGAGATGCCCGCCACCACCACCGGCGTGGCCGACGAGGTGATCAGCACATGACGCCCAGCCCCAGCGACCCCATCCGCGTGCTCATCGTGGACGACCACCACGTCGTCCGCCTGGGGCTCCGGTCCCTGCTGTCGCACACCGGGGGCTTCCGCGTGGTGGGCGAGGCCGGGTCGGTGGCCGAGTCGGTGCAGATGGCCGCGCAGCTCACGCCCGACGTGGTGCTGATGGACATCCGCCTGCCCGACGGCAGCGGCGTGGATGCCTGCCGGCGCATCAAGCAGGAGAACGACGACGTGCGCGTGGTCATGCTCACCTCGTACTCCGACGAGGAGGCCATCGTGGGGTCGGTGATGGCCGGCGCGTCGGGCTACCTGCTGAAGCAGGCCGACGCCGAGCGCCTCACCCAGGCCATCCGCGACGCCGCCTCGGGCGCGTCCACGCTCGACCCCCGGGCCACCGGCGCCCTGCTCAGCCAGTTCCGCGAGCTCTCGGCCAAGCAGGCCGAGGCCGAGCTGGCCGGGCTCACCGATCGCGAGCGCCGCATGCTGGCGCTCATCGCCGAGGGCTACACCAACCGCGCCATCGGCGAGGTGCTCCACCTCTCCGAGAAGACCGTGCGCAACCACGTGTCGCAGCTGCTCCGCAAGCTCGGCTTCCAGCGCCGCTCCCAGGCCGCCGCCTGGGCCGGCGAGCGCCGGCTCGAGCTCCCGCCGGAGTAAGCCGGCCTATTCCCGCTCACCGGAACGGCCTCCCCCGCCGTTTTCGGCCTTCTCCCTTCTGAACGGTCGTACGACCGAAAACGGCGGGGAACGCCTGCGCGCGGGGTGCGGGGCCGTGCCGTGCCGGGTGGCCATGGAGCCGGGGGCGCGGTGTTCGCCTCGGGAAGACGAAACGACGCCTCGGGCCAGGGGCGAAGCCCCTCAGCCCGTGCGATTCCGATTCGCGACCGAGGCGAACACCGCGCCCCCGGCGCACCGGACGATGAAACGACGCCTCGGGCCAGGGGCGAAGCCCCTCAGCCCGTGCGATTCCGATTCGCGACCGAGGCGAACACCGCGCCCCCGGCGCCCGGGAACCCGAGAGAAAAAGCAGACTTGATGACAGTCATAAGTTTTGCTTCTATGCCGCGAGATGACCGACGGACCGGCACTTCGCGTCGAGGGCGCGAGCAAGACCTATGAGCGCAGCGACGCCCCCGCGCTGCTGCCGACGTCGTTCACGGTGGAGCGCGGCGAGTTCGTGAGCCTGGTGGGACCCAGCGGATGCGGGAAGTCGACGTTGTTGGGCATGATCGCCGGGCTCATCGCGCCCGACGAGGGCACCGTGGAGGCGCTGGGCCAGCCGGTGACCGGACCCGGGGATGGCCGGGCGATCGTGTTCCAGGACGCGGCGCTGTTCCCGTGGCTCACCGTGTTCCACAACGTGGAGTACGGCCTGCGCGCGCATGGCGTGGCCAAGGCCGAGCGCCGCGAGCGGGTGCGCGAGGCCCTCGAGATGGTGCGGCTGGGGGACGTGGGCGACAAGCACCCCTATGAGCTGTCGGGCGGCATGCGCCAGCGGGCGTCCATCGCCCGGGCGCTGGTGATGCAGCCCAAGATCCTGCTCATGGATGAGCCCTTCAGCGCGCTGGACGCGCAGACGCGCACCATCCTCAGCGACGAGCTGCAGCGCATCTGGCTGGAGACCCGCCCCGCCGTGGTGTTCGTGACCCACAACCTCATCGAGGCCGCGTTCCTGTCGGACACCGTGCACCTGCTGTCGTCGGGGCCGGGCCGCATCGTGAAGACCTACGACGTCGACATCCCGCGCCCGCGTGACGAGGCCGACCCCGCGCTGCTGGACCTGCGCCACGACATGCTCGACCGCCTGCGCTCCGAGGTGGACGACGCCGCCGAGCGGCGCGCACAGGTGGCCGAGGTCACCGCCCTGTGACCACCGCCACCCGGGCGGCGCGCGGGGCCGGCGCCGTGGCCATGGACGTGCTGCGCAAGAGCTGGTTCGTGATCCTGCTCCTGCTGGTGTGGTGGCTGGTGAGCGCCGCCGGGTGGGTGGACCCCTACAAGCTGCCGGCCCCGGGCGACGTGCTGAGCACGCTGGGCACGCTGTTCACCGAGCGGGCCATGCTGGACGACCTTGCCGCCACGCTGCTGCGGCTGGTGGAGGGCTGGGCCATCGGGGTGGTGGCCGGCGTGCTGCTGGGCCTCCTCACCGGCGGCTCGAAGTTCCTGGAGGACGGCATCCGCCCGTTCATCGCCGGGCTGCAGGCGGTGCCCACCATCGCCTTCCTGCCCCTCGCCATCCTGTGGTTCGGCTTCAACGGCACGGCGGTGCTGGCCATCACGGCCTTCGGCACGTTCAAGCCCATGGCGCTGGCCACCTACGGCGCCATGCACCAGATCTCGCCCACCCTGCTGATGGCCGGCCGCGCGCTGGGCGCCAAGGGCCTGTTCATGCAGCGCACGCTCATCTTCCCGGCCATCGTCCCCAGCCTGGTCACGGGCCTGAAGCTGGGATGGTCATTCGCATGGCGGGCGCTGATGGCGGCCGAGATCGTGGTCACCGGCGCGGCCGGCCTGGGCGGCGTGCTGGAGCTCGGGCGCGAGATCGGCGCCATCGACGTGGTGATGGCGGTGATCCTGGTGATCCTGGTGGTGGGCATCGTCACCGAGCAGTTGTTCTTCACGCGACTCGAGCGCTGGGTGAACCGCCGCTGGGGGCTGGTGGGTGCGCGCTAGCCGGCGGGCCGCCGGGGCGCTGGCCGCGGCGATCCTGCTGCTGGTCGCGGTGGTGGCGGCCGGCTGCGGCGGCGGAGGGGAGCGCGCCGACGTGGTGCGCGTGGGGCTGTTCCTCAACATCACCCACGGGCCGGCGCTCATCGCGTTGCAGCGCGAGTTCGCCGACGGGCTGGCCGGGTTGCCGGTGGAGGAGCAGATCTTCGCCAGCGGGCCCGAGGAGGTGAGCGCGCTCCTCAGCGGGTCGCTGGATGCGGGCTACATGGGGCCGGGGCCGTACGTGCTGGCCGAGAGCCGCGCCCCGGGTCGCCTGCGCCTGCTCGGGGGCGTGGTGACCGGTGGCCAGGCCCTCGTGGCCCAGCCGGGCAGCGGCATCCGGACGGTGGCCGACTTAGGCGGCAAGCGGGTGGCCGTGCCGTCGCACGGCAACACCCAGGACCTCACGCTGCGCCTGCTGCTGGACACCGCAGGGCTGAAGGCCGACGACCAGGGCGGCAGCGTGGAGGCGGTGCCCATCAAGAACTCCGCCCTGCCCGAGGCCATGCGGCAGGGGGTGGTGGACGCCGCGCTGGCACCCGCCCCGTTCGGCGAGCGACTGGTGGCCGAGGGCGATGCCGTGGCCGTGCCGGCCATCGATCGCCTCATGGACTCATGGCGCATCCCGGCGACGGTTCTGGTGGCCACCGAGGAGTTCGCGCGCGCCAATCCCGAGGCCACGCGCGCGCTGGTGCGGGCGAGCGCTGCGGCCGTGGCCCGCGCGCAGGCGCAGCCGGTGCAGGTGGCGCGGCGGTTCAACCGGATGCTGGCGGAGTCGACCGGCAAGCAGATCGACCAGGACGTGCTGGTGGAGGCGCTGGAGCGAATGCAGTCCACCACCACCCTGGCGCCGGGATCGATGGAGCGCATGGTGCGCGCCGCGGACATCTCGGGGTACCTCGGGGGCCCCGTGCCGCGCGCTGCGCTGGTTCCGCGCCCCGGATGACCCTCGAGCGGGAGGAGTCGGGCACCGCGCGTGGAAACGACAGGCGCACCGACACACTTCCCGGAGGACGAGAGATGGCGCGTGAGGCACGCGTTCTGGTGATGGCGAACCAAAAGGGCGGGGTCGCGAAGACCACGTCCACACTCAGCCTTGCCGCCGCCCTCCACGAGAAGGGGCAGCGCGTGCTGGTGGTGGACCTCGACCCCCAGAGCAACCTGTCGATGAGCCAGGGGATCGACGTCGAGAACCTGCAGGACGGCATGTACGACGTGCTGGTGAAGGCCCTCCCCGTCACCGACATCATCCAGGTGCGCGAGATCGACGTGGCGCCCGCGGGCATCGAGCTGGCCGGCGCCGAGCTGGCGCTGTCCAGCATGATCGGCCGCGAGCGCGCCCTGCAGCGCGCGCTGCAGCCGGTCAGGTCGCAGTACGACTACATCATCATGGACACCCCGCCGTCGCTGGGGCTCCTCACCATCAACGCATTCGTGGCGGCGCAGGGCGTGATCGTGCCGGTGCAGTGCGAGTACCTGTCGCTGCGCGGGCTGGCGCAGCTGACCCACACCATGGAGCAGGTGCGCGAGCACCTGAACCCCGACGTGCACATCTTCGGGATCCTCCCCACCATGTACGACGGGCGCACCATGCACTGCCGCGAGGCCGTGGACGTGCTCATCGACAACTTCGGCGACACGGTGTTCCGCACCCGCATCGGCAAGACGGTGCGCTTCGCCGAGGCCCCCGTGCAGGGCAAGAGCATCCTCGCCTACGACGGGTCGGGGCAGGCCGCGCGCTGGTACCGCCAGCTGGCCCGTGAGGTGCTGGAGCGCGACGGCGCGTGGACCGATGACCTGGAGCGCGTGCGCCGTCCGGTGCGCGACGTGAGGCCGCAGTCCGGGCCGGGGCTTAGACTGGCCTCGTGAAGAAGCAGTCCATGCGCGAGGGTCCGCTGGCGGACCTGTTCCGGAGCACCACCCCCGGCGAGGGCGGCGCCCAGGGCCTGCAGTCCGAGGCACCGGCCGAGACCCGCCAGGAGGTCCCCCTGAGGGTGGAGGGCCAGGCGGTGGTCCGCGTGGTGGGCGTGGGCGGCGGCGGCTGCAACGCGGTTGACCGCATGATCGAGGCCGGCGTGCATGGCGTGGAGTTCATCGCCATCAACACCGACCGCCAGGCGCTCGACAGCAGCCGCGCCGACGTGGTGATCCCGGTGGGGGCGGAGGTGACCCGGGGCCTTGGCACCGGCGGCGACCCCGCGCTCGGCGAGATGGCCTTCCGCGAGAGCGAGGAGCACCTGCGCCGCGTGCTGCGCGGCAGCGACCTGGTGTTCATCGCCGCGGGCGAGGGCGGCGGCACCGGCACCGGCGGCGCGCCCATCGTGGCCAAGGTGGCACGTGAGCTGGGCGCCCTGGCCGTGGCCGTGGTCACCCGGCCGTTCGGCTTCGAGGGCAACAAGCGCGCGGGCACCGCCGACGCCGGCATCCACCACCTGGGCGAGGCGGCCGACACCGTCATCGTCATCCCCAACGACCGCCTCATGAGCGTGCTCGACCGGGGCACCAGCGTGGTGCAGGCATTCGCGGTGGCCGACGACCTGCTGCGCCAGGGCGTGCAGGGCATCAGCGACCTCATCACCCTGCCGGGGCTCATCAACGTCGACTTCGCCGACGTGCGCACCATCCTCAAGGACGCCGGCACGGCGCTGCTGGGCATCGGCTACGCCACGGGCGGCAGCCGCGCCACCGACGCGGCCACGGCGGCCATCTCGTCGGCCCTCCTCGAGACGCCCATCGACGGCGCCAAGGGCATCCTGCTGGGCATCACCGGCGGCCCCAGCATGTCGCTCATCGAGGTCACGGAGGCCGCGCAGGTGGTGGCCGACGCGGCCGACCCCGACGCCAACATCATCTTCGGCGCCACCATCGACGAGGACCTGGACGACCAGGTGTGGGTCACGGTCATCGCCGCCGGCCTGTCGGGCACCCCGGCACGCAGCGGCGCCGCCGCCGTGCGCACGCCGGCCACGCGCGTGGAGCGCGGACGCCGCGCGCGCCCCGAGCCCGCTGCCGCCCTGGCCGCCTCGTCCAGCGACATCGCCGAGCCGCCCGAGGCCCCGGACCTCTCGGCCGACGTGCCCCCGCCCGTGGAGCCCAAGGCCCCTCCGGAGGCCCCGGCATCACTGGCCCCGGCCCCCGAGCCCAACCTCCCGGCCGCGCCCGCCGCGTCGCAGCCCACCCAGGTCACGCCCCCGCCGGATGAGTCCACGCGGCTCTTCGCGGTGGACGACGACCGGGGCTCCTCCGACCCGGACGACGGCCCGGCCGCCTAGGACGGCGCGCCCGGTGATCACGGGCGCGGTCGCCGCGGGGCACCCGCTGTCGGCGCGCGCGGGGGCAGAGGCCCTCGCCGCCGGTGGCACCGCCACCGATGCCGTCATCGCGGCGGCACTCACCTCCGCCGTGGCCGAGGCGGTGCTCACCGGCCCCGGGGCGGGGGGGTTCCTGCTGGTGCGCCCGCCGGGCGGACCAGCCACGCTGCTGGACTTCTTCGTGGCGGTGCCCGGACTGGGTCCGGAGGGCCGCCCGCTCGACCCCTCCCAGCTGCATGCCTTCACGGTGCCGTTCGGCACGGCGGAGCAGGTGTTCCACATCGGGCCGGCCTCGGTGGCCGTGCCCGGCATGCTGGCCGGGCTGGATTCGGCATCGCGCAGGTTCGGGCGCCTGCCGCTGCGCGACCTGGTGGCGCCCGCCGTGCAGTTGGCCCGCGACGGCGTGGTGGTGGGGGAGGAGGCGGCCTACCTGCACGCCATCCTCGAGGACATGCTGGGGCACACCCCGGCCTCGGCGGCGCAGTTCCAGCCCACGGGGGGCACCGCCGAAGCGGGCACGCGCCTGGTGTTCCCCGACCTGGCCCGCACGCTCCAGCGGTTCGGCGACCAGGGCGCGTCGGTGCTGTACGACGGCGAGATGGGCGATGAGGTGGTGCGGTACCTGGCCGGTGAGGGCGGGTTGGTGACCCACGACGACCTCAGCGCCTACCGCGTGATGGAGCGCCGACCCGTGGAGGTGCGCTTTCGGGGCGTGACGGTGCTCACCAACCCGCCGCCCTCGGCCGGCGGGGTGCTCATCGCGGCGGCCCTCCATGCCATGGACGCGGGCCTGCCGCCGCGCGACGACGCGGCCTTCTACGCCGAGATGGCCCTGGCGCAGGCCGCGGCCAACGCGCTGCGCGGCCCGGGGTTCCACGACGGCCTGGCCGACGAGGACTTCCTGGAGCGCTTCTGGGCGGGCATGGCCGCGGCGGCCGAGCGCGGCGACGCGCCATCGCGAAAGCCCACCGGCACCACGCACGTGAGCGCCATCGACGCCGAGGGCGGCATGGCCAGCCTGTCGTCATCCAACGGATCGGGGTCGGGCGTGATGGCGCCCGGCACGGGGGTGCTGCTCAACAACATGCTCGGGGAGAGCGACCTGAACCCCGGTGGGTTCGGCGGCACCCCGGCCGGCACGCGCATGACGTCGATGATGGCCCCCACGCTGCTGCTGCGTGGCGGGCGGCCGCTGGCGGCAGTGGGTTCGGCGGGGTCCAACCGCCTGCGGTCTGCGATCCTCATGGTGGTCGCCGGGATGGTGGACGCCGGGCTGGACCCCGCGCAGGCGGTGGCCCGGCCGCGCATCCACCACGAGGGCGGCGGCGTGGACGTGGAGGGCGGCGTGCCGCGCGAGGCCATCGCGGCCCTGCGTGACGCCGGCTTCGACCTGCGCCTGTGGGACCAGAGCAACCTCTACTTCGGCGGGGTCTCGGCGGTCGGCGCAACCGACCACGGGCTCCGGGCCGCGGGCGACCCGCGGCGCGGCGGGGGCGCCGCCGGGGTGGACGACCGGGGACGGGTGGTGGACCTGTGAGCACGAGGACCGTGACGGCGGGCGGCAGGACGTTGGAGCTGGTGGCCGAGCCGCCGCGCACGTCGCTCACCGACGATGCCCACACGCTGTGGGGCTTCAACGTGCAGGTGCGCGAGGGTGATCAGGTGCTGGCCGTGAAGACCTGCTTCGTGGGGCGCGTGAGCGTGCAGGCGCGCCATCCCGAGGCGCTGCAGGGCACGGCCGAGGACATCGCGGCCGTGGTGCACGCCATGGCGTTCGACAAGATCGAGGAGGGCCTCGCCGGCGGCGAGGTGGACGACGCGCTGGTGTTCGCCTAGGCGCGGGCGCGCTCGGGGGGAGCCGGCTTCATGCCGCTGATCTCCACGGCCACCGCGATGGCGTCCTGGCGCTCGTCGTCGGGGGCCTCATCGGCGATGCGCCATGCCTCGCGCGAGGCCCAACGCAGCCGCTGGGCCTCGTCGGGCGTGCCCCGGGCGTCACGGGCCTGCTGCACAAGGCTCTCCAGCACCCGCATGCGCTCGCTCGTGGTGAGGTCGCTCTGGGTATAGCCGCCGTCCTGGCGCATGAGGATCCAGAACACGAACACCAGCAGCGGGATCTTGATGCCCAGGAACACGAT
>VFQT010001217.1_pt1 | contig 32244 bp, 29 predicted proteins | sample 3512381 | NCBI WGS metagenome assembly VFQT01 (sample SAMN10412376, study PRJNA504923) | tailings metagenome | isolation source: Relicate 2 Philex TSF3 active mining site | place: Philippines: Tuba, Benguet | collected 2017-08-29
ATTCAGGGGGCGAGATGTAAGTCCGCCAGAGATTGGGGTGTGAAGGTCAGTACGGCGGTTGCCGCATTCATGGCTCGGGCCAATTCGGTCATGCGCCCGATTAGTGCCCGATGTCCACGGTGCACACCATCAAATGAACCCATGGTGAGCAGGAGCGGAACGTCTTTTGGATATGATTTTATATCACTATAAACCAACATGTTAATTTATGTTGATTCAATTAATGCTCTAATAAAATTTGGCTCCATGGCGTGCTCCACACGATAGGCCCCAATGCTTGTTCGCCTCAAGGAGGTGAGTACGGCTCCACTGTGGAGCAGTCGGCCCCAATCGTGGGCGAGGCTGCGGATGTAAGTTCCCTTGCTGCAGTGCACTTCAAAATGCACATCGGGCCATTCAACCGCTATAACCTTCAAATCATAAATCGTAACCGACCTGGGTGGAAGCGCATCAGCCGTCCCCTGGCGCGCCGCTTTATAGGATCGCTTGCCATCGACCTTTATGGCTGAAAAAACAGGCGGAACCTGCATTTGGTTGCCTGTTAACTGCTGTGCCACCGCATGTACATCTTCAGGGCGAATATGATCAGTGGGGTAATAAGCGTCGGGTGGGCGTTCCAGATCATAACAGGGTGTGGTGAGCCCGAGCCGCAAGGTCCCTCGGTAGCGTTTGTCGTATTCGCCCATTTGCCCGAGGTGGCGCGTCCATTTACCCGTGCACAACAACATCAGACCGGTTGCGAGCGGATCCAGTGTGCCGGCATGCCCAACCTTAGCGCCCCCCAGATAACGCTTCATATGACGCACAACATCGAACGACGACCAGCCGTGGGGCTTGTCGATCAACAGGATCTCACCAGCATCAAATGCAAACATGCGTTAGGGTTGCATCACCGAGGCACCTGTGAGGTATAATATCAGAAAAAGTACACCCACACCCACCCTATACCAGCCAAACCAGGCCATGCCGTGTTTGGTGAGCCAACCTACAAAGGCCCGAACAGCAAACCAAGCTACTGCGAATGAAACGACCATGCCCAACAACAGAATACCCGATTGATCGGCAGTAATTTGGTCGTGGCTCTTGTAGAGCTCATAGCCAGTGGCAGCAAACATCGTGGGAATGGCCAGTAAAAAGCTGAATTCCGCTGCCTGGAGGCGGTTGAGACCCATGCCCATACCGCCCAAAATGGTTGCGGCCGAGCGCGATACACCCGGAATCATGCTCACGCATTGTACGCAACCAATCAGAAAGGCCTTGTAGAGCGATAAGCCCTCCAAGTCGAGCGCTGATGGTCTTTTCTCCCCTTCTTCCTTAGGATCGAGAAGGATCAGTAAAATACCACCCACGAGTAGGCTGATGCTCACGGTCAAAGGATTGAACAAATAAGCCCGAATGGTCTTGTAGAGTAGAAGTCCCACCACACCTGTGGGCAGGAAGGCCACAGCCAATTTCAAATAAATGGAAGGGCCTTGCAACAGTCGACGGTAATACAAAACCAAGACCGCCAGAATGGCACCGAGTTGGATCACAATTTCAAAAGTCTCCGCAAATCCCTTTTCTTCAATACCCAACAATGCCGAAGTCAGTATCATGTGGCCGGTAGAACTCACCGGAAGGAACTCAGTGAGTCCCTCCACCACAGCCACCACGATGGCTTGAAGCCAAGTCATGGCCGCGAAGCAGGACGGTGCATAATGGCGTAAATCTCAACAAGGAAACCCGCCATAATTACGATCGGCGCTAGGGTAATTTTTGTAAAACTATAAATATCCTCCTTACCGATCATCAATACATTACCCACAACGATGAGGGCGAGGCCAATAAGCATCCATAAATAATTGGAGCGTCCAAACAAAAGCGGAAAATTGATTCCGTTTTGTGATTTTCCGCGTGCGGTCGATGATGCAGAATTCGCCGTTGAAGCAGCAGATTTCGTTGTATTAAGCGTTGATTTTTTCATGCGTTAGATAGGATTGTGCTGAATGGATTGTGCTGAATAGATTGTTCTGAATAGATTGTTCTGAATGGATTGCTCTGAATAGATTGTTCTGAATGGATTGTTCTGAATAGATTGTTCTGAATAGATTGTTCTGAATAGATTGTTCTGAATGGACTGCTCTGATTAGAATGTTCTGAATGCATTGGGGATCAACCAAATAGGTTTTTGGACTCTACGTATAAAGATCATCTAATTTTTGGCGAATATACTTCGAAACAGCGAACCAAGTACTCAAAAAACCAATGGCAAGGGCGATGATGAGCAGGCCAACAGACAGCATGAGCAATTGAATGGGAAGTTCATCAACCTGAAGCTGGGGAAAATAATACCAGATGCTTGCTTGTATAACAAGCAGCAGGCTCAGGGTAATGAGCCATCCCCATACTGCCTGCCACATCGACCGGTTGAGATAGGGTGATCGGATAAAACGGGGCGTGGCCCCCACCAACTGCATGCTGCGGATGAGAAAGCGCTCGGCATAGAGCGACAAACGCACACTGTTGTGAATCAGTGCAACGGCAATGAGGGCCATCAACAGAGCCACGCCCGCCAAGAACCACAGAGCACGCCGTATGTTTCGGTTGATGAGATCGAGCAAATCGCGCGGATAAAAGACATCGCTGATTCCGGGTTGCCGAATCAGAAATGTCCGTAATGCTTCCAGGCTGTCGCTCCGCACCCAGTCCGATTTCATCCGTACTTGAAAAGAGGCAAGCAATGGATTATACCCCAAAAAATCGAGGAAGTCTTCCCCCAGTTCCTGAGATAGTTCCAATGCGGCGGTGTCCTTCGACACAAACCGAACCGCGCGGACACCCGGGTAGAAGGAAAGTTGTTTTGAGACATTTTCCTTTTGTCGATCGCTGGCGTCTTCCAAAAGATAGACTTGCACCTGCAGCTCTTCCCGCAATAAATTACTCAGAGCGCCGAGTTGCAGCCACAGCAGGCCGAATACCCCCATCAGCAGAAGCACAAGCGCTATTCCTACGGTGGCCCACACTCTGCTTCGCAATGCACGCCGTTTAAAATAACCAGAAGTACTGTTATCTGACAACTCTTATGTGTTATTTTGATGAATAAATTATGACTGGAAATCGGTGCTTAACCGCCCCAAAAATCTTTGCAAAATGATAAAAAATTCCATCTGATACGCCTTCATCCGATCAAAATTCATAAAATCAGACGAAAAACGGAGGGTTCATACCCCTATTTTTGCGCCAATAGTTTATACACCCATGAGTGAGTATCATTTTGCTGAGGAAGAACAACGATGGCAGGCCTTTTGGGAAGAAAAAGGCATCCATCATACGCCCGACGACCCGGAACGCCCTACCTATTATGTGTTGGATATGTTTCCCTATCCTTCGGGTGCTGGGTTGCATGTGGGTCATCCACTGGGCTATATAGCCAGCGACATCATGGCACGCTATCATCGGATGCGTGGCTATGCCGTTCTCCATCCCATGGGATTCGACGCCTTCGGTCTTCCGGCCGAGCAATATGCCATACAGACGGGTCAACACCCGGCCCAAACAACGAAAGAGAACATCAAGCGATATACAGAACAGCTCAGGAAAATGGGCTTCTCGTATGATTGGTCGCGGACTGTGACCACCAGCGACCCGGCCTACTACCGCTGGACGCAATGGATCTTTCTGGAGCTATTCAACAGCTGGTTTGACCGTGATGCGCAGGACGGTGTTGGTGGGGCTCGCCCGATTCTTGACTTGATCCGGCATTTCGAAGTACACGGCACCGCACAACTTCGTGCGGCTTGCGCCGACGATGCACCGGCTTTTGGTGCAGCAGACTGGAATGGATTCAACGAATCGGAACGTTCGGAAATGCTCATGCACTACCGACTGGCCTATTTGGCCGAAGCCCGGGTGAATTGGTGCCCTGCCTTGGGCACGGTATTGGCTAATGACGAGGTTAAAGACGGTGTTTCGGAACGTGGGGGGCACCCGGTCGAGGCCCGAATGATGCGGCAATGGATGCTGCGCATCACCGCCTACAGCGCCCGCTTGCTCGACGGACTCAACGACTTGGACTGGTCGGATGCCATTAAAGAGCAACAGCGGCATTGGATAGGTCGCTCGACCGGTGCACGCGTTCGGTTTTGCCTGGAAAAAACGGGAATTTCTCACGAACAAGAACATGCGCAAAGCCAGGGGGCGGATGGAGCGGATGGAGCGGATGGAGCGGATGGAGCGGATAAGGCGGATAGGGCGGATAGGGCGGATAGGGCGGATGGAGCGGATAGGGCGGATGGAGCGGATGCTGTGGGTGATGAACATCCCATTGAAGTCTTCACAACCCGTCCGGATACCCTGTTCGGCGTTAGTTTTCTGGTGTTGGCACCCGAACACCCCCGGGTGATGGACCTCACCCTACCTGCCTACCAAGCACGCGTAGAACACTATGTTCTTCAAGCGCAACTCCGGTCGGAGCGGGAGCGGATGGCCGAGGTAAAAACCGTAAGCGGCGTGCCCACCGGTCGGTATGTGATCAACTCCCTGAATGGCGCACGCGTTCCGATATGGGTGGCCGATTATGTGCTGGCAGGCTATGGAACCGGTGCTGTAATGGGTGTTCCAGGCAGTGATGAACGGGATTGGCGTTTTGCGCGACATTTCAAATTGCCCATCATAGCCGTTGTTGAAGGCACCGATCCTGAAAAAGGCGCCGAAAGTACGCGCTCCGCCCGCATGATCAACAGTGATTTTCTGAATGGGTACACGGCCGACGAGGCCATACCCCTTGCGATTGAACGGCTGGAACAACTCGGACAGGGCGAGGGCACCACCCAATACCGCCTGCGTGATGCCATTTTTAGCCGTCAACGGTATTGGGGCGAACCGGTTCCTATTGCCTTTGGTGCGCACGGCCCGGTTGCGGTCGACCCCTCCGATTTGCCTCTCCTGCTGCCCGCAGTCGATAAATACCTCCCCACCGAGGAGGGTGAACCGCCCTTGGCCCGCGCCAAAGACTGGACGTATCGAGGCATGCCATTAGAAACAACAACGATGCCCGGATGGGCCGGTTCCAGTTGGTATTTCTTGCGCTACATGGACCCCCACAACACCGAGGAATTTGCATCGCGTACGCAAACGGATCGGTGGAAACAGGTCGACCTCTACATGGGTGGTGCCGAACATGCCACCGGCCACCTGCTCTATGCCCGCTTTTGGACTCATTTTTTGTTTGACCGAGGATATATTGGTTTTCGGGAGCCCTTCCGCCGATTGGTCAACCAAGGCATGATACAGGGCGTTTCGGCCTATATGCAGCGGGTTCGATTGCCCGAATGCGGCACCCATCCTAAGCCCTCGACCCGTGTGCTCACCGGAACAAATAAAAACGGGGAACCCCTGCGTTGGGAATGCCCTTCGGCCTACACCAACGCCTGGATCAGTGCGGGGCTGCTGATTGACGGCGCCGAAGCAGCGGGCAGGGTTTCGGTTGATGTGGGTCTGGTCGACCAAAACCGTCTGAACAGCGCAGAATGGAAACAACAAGAAACAGGGCCCGACGCCCAAGATTGGCTTTTGATAGGCGAAAACGGTTTCATCACAGCTACGGGCCATGCCCCGCATGAATGCACCGCTGAAGAACTCGTCTTTTTTACCACGCCCGAGGTGGAGAAAATGTCGAAATCGAAGCGCAATGTGGTGAATCCGGATTGGGTGGTGGACCAATACGGGGCAGACACCCTGCGGATGTACGAAATGTTCCTTGGGCCCTTGGAGGACAGTAAGCCTTGGGATACGCAGGGCATCGAAGGGGTATTCCGATTTCTGCAAAAACTGTGGCGTATGTGCCATCCGGGCGGTCAATTCTCACTCGAACAGGGGGAGCCCACGGATCAGGAATGGAAAAGCCTGCATAAACTACTGCTGAAGATTGGCTCCGATATCGAACGTTTCTCGTTCAATACGTGTGTCAGCGCCTTTATGATTGCCGTCAACGAACTCCAGTCGATGGGATGCCGCAAGCAGGCGATCATAGACCCGTTGGTACGTGCCCTGGCCCCATTCGCCCCCCATCTGTGCGAGAGTCTGTGGCAGTCTATGGGCATGCCGGATTCGGTTCATCTCAGTCCGTTTCCTGTTGGTGACCCCGAACGGGTGAGGGAAGACGACTACGACTACCCCATTCAGGAAAACGGCAAAATGCGCTTCAACCTGAACCTTCCCCGCTTGGCTTCGACTGATGAATTGCAGGCTTTGGTGATGGCCAATCCACGCGTACAACATATGTGCGGTGACCGCCAACCCAAGCGCGTTGTGGTGGTGCCAGGACGAATCGTTAATCTTGTCTTTTAAGAAATCCTTAATTTTAACTTCACTTTACTCGATTCATTTATGCCCCGAACTACCCGCCTGCTGCAAAGTACCATGGGCTTGCCTCGAACCACCCGCCTGCTGCAAAATACGGCCCCAGTGCACCCAAGGAGGGCGCATATTACCCTGTTGATGGGCGGACTGTTCCTGGCCGCGATCCATTTTGTTCAACCCACGAAGGCACAATCAACTGAGCTTCTACGCGAGGAAATGCTTTGGGATTTTCAAATGGTGGGGGCACCGCAGGTATCACCTGATGGCAAATCAGCTGTCTACAGTGTCCGATACAATAACCTGGCCGACAACAAGGGGCAGTCGGACCTGTTTCTTCTGGATTTGACCACCGGCATCAGCCGCAGGCTCACCCAGACCCCCGGCTCGGAGCACAGCTACAGCTGGAGGCCCGACGGACAACGCATCGGTTACCTCAGCAGCGCTGGTGGCAGCAGTCAACTCTGGGAGATGATGCCCGATGGCAGCGGCGCTCAAGCCGTCAGCCGCCACCCGGAAGGCATCAGTGGATATGGGTATAGTCCGGCGGGCGACCAGATATTTTTCACCGCCTCGGTATTGCTCGACAGCAGTCTGCAACACCGCTACCCCGAATTATCCAAATCGACCGGCATGTTGTTCGATGGCCTGATGTATAGGCATTGGGACCAATTCGCCGATGGCACCTACAGCCATGTCTTCATTCAGGAATACCGCGATGGTGCGCTCCAGGGCAAGCCGATCGATATTATGGCGGGCGAACGCTTCCACAGTCCCATGCCCCCCTTTGGTGGGAGCGAACAGATCTGCTGGTCGCCCCGAGGCGATTTTCTCATCTACACCAGCAAAAAGCTCCGCGGAACCGAAGCCGCGCAAAGCACCAACTCCGATTTGTATGTCTATGAACGAGCCTCAAAGCGCACCATCCGGCGCACAAAGGGACTCATGGGCTACGATACCGATCCGCAGTTTTCGCCCGACGGCCGCTACCTGGCTTGGCTCAGCATGGAACGCGATGGCTATGAAGCCGATAAAAACCGCATCATGTTGATGCCGTTTCCCGACGGAGAACCCCAAGACATCACCGCGTCATTCGACCGCTCTGCAGAGTCTTTTGTGTGGTCGACCGATGGCAACCGAATCCTGTTCACTGCAGGCACCCAGGGAACGGTTCATGTTTTTGAATATGCCCTCGACAGCCTGCTGGCCGCCCGCACCTATGCCCTCAAAAAGAACCAAGTCTACCGCAATTTCCGGCAAATCACCTCGGGTGATGTGAATTACTCGGGCATCAGCTTCCTGCCTTCGGCTGGTGGCGGATCACTCATCTCCCAACGGCAGAACATGCTCAGACCCAATGAGCTGTTTCGCATCAACCTAAACAATGGATCGGTTCAAGCCCTCACCGACCACAACGGCCCCTTGGTGGCGCGGCTTAAGCCCGCCCGTGTGGTTTCGCGCACCATAGGCACCAGCGATGCGCGGAGCATGCAAACCTGGGTGATCTATCCCCCCGATTTCGATTCAACCAAGCGCTACCCTACCTTGTTGTATTGTCAGGGCGGCCCCCAGAGCATGATCGGCCAGTCGTTCAGCACCCGTTGGAACTTCTATCTGATGGCCAGTAAAGGCTATATCGTGGTGGCCCCGAACCGAAGAGGGCTCCCGGGTTTTGGGCAGGAGTGGAACGAGGCCATTTCGGGTGATTGGGGCGGACAGGCCATGCGCGATTACCTATCGGCCATCGACAGCATGAGCCAGGAAAAATACGTGGACAACAATCGTCTGGGTGCTGTGGGCGCCTCTTTTGGTGGTTATTCGGTCTATTGGCTCGCGGGCAACCACAACAAGCGCTTTAAGGCCTTTATCGCGCATTGTGGGGTCTATAACCTAGAGGCTATGTTCGGACAAACGGAGGAGATCTTCTTCACCGACTTCGACATGAAAGGGAGGCCATGGGATGTGCCGACTCCACGCAGCTATACCGATTTCTCACCCCATCGCTTCGTCGGGCGCTGGGATGCACCCATCCTGATCATCCACAACGAAAAGGATTTTAGGGTGCCCCTGGCACAAGGCATGGAAGCCTTTACGGCGGCTCAGTTGCGCGGAGTGAAAAGTCAATTCCTCTATTTCCCCGACGAAAACCACTGGGTCATCAAACCACAAAACAGCGTGTTGTGGCAGAAAGTATTCTTCAACTTCCTCAGTGAACAGCTGAAATAGCCAACTTAACGAGATTTCGTCAGGCGCAGTACACTACATGCTTTCCAGCATCATCCCATTGTTCCCGACCAGTGCTCCAGGGCGGAAAGCAGTCGGGGACCATACCAGGAGTAGTGCTCACCGTCGACCAGGCGCACCTCCGCTGAGGGTAGTCCGAGGTCAAACAGTTCTTGTGCATGGTGGTGTCGAAAGGGAAAGGGCTCTGAACTGAGCAAAAGCAAGTCGGCCCCGCTGGCTTGGAGCTGTGTCGGTTCGGGGGTCGGATACCGACCCGTCCAGGCCGCCGCTGCATTCACGGCACCGAGACGCGTCAAAACGGCATCGATGAAGGTATCGCAGCCAGCAAACATCCAGGGGTCGCGCCAGATGGCATAAAGCACCCGGCGCCCCGCCAAGGGCTGACCCAAGCCCTCAAAGCCGGCCTGAATCTGTTGTGTTAAAGCCTGCGCCTGCTCGGTTCGACCGGTAATACGGCCCACGGTATCCATCATGGCGCAGGCCGAATCGATGCAGCGGACATCACTGATCCAAACCGGTAACTCCTTCATCAATTGTTCGAGTCGGCCTTGGTCGTTCTCCTCCTTGTTGGCCAATACCCAGTCGGGCCGCAGGGCTAAAATCTGCTCCACACGAAAATCTTTGGTGCCCCCCACCCTGATTTTCGAGCGACGCCAATGCGGGGGGTGCACACAAAAACGGGTGATCCCCACCACCTCATTTTCGAGCTCCAGTGCCGACAACAACTCGGTTTGGGAAGGCACGAGCGACACAATGCGCTGGGGTGGAAAACGCAACGGCTGTACCCAACGACCGAGCGGGTCCCATTCGCCCCCTGCATACATGGCTAGGACAGTTGGGCCATCAGATCGTGGCGGGTGATGATGTGCTTTTCATGGCTCCCAAGGTCTACCAATACAGCCGCCGCGGGTGTGGTTGATGAAAAATGCACCATGAGCGACGAAACCGGCGTACCCGATGGCACGCAGGCGAAAGGAGGCAGCATAACTTCACCGACCGGAAGGCGCCGTACAGCCTCATCGCTGGCCAATAAACCCATCAACTGGTGATCGGTTACCGAACCCTTAAACTCCTGTGCATCGACCACCGGCAGTTGAGAAACATTGTAATGAAGCATTTTCTGAACCGCCTCAGCGACCGTTTGGTTGACCCCCACAGTGAGCAGGGGCAGGTGACGGTGTGCAGCCACACAATCGGCGGCGGTACGCACAGTCGATTCCAAAAATCCACGTTCGCGCATCCAATCGTCGTTAAACATCTTGCCCAGATAGCGTGTACCGTGGTCATGGAAGATCACGACCACAACATCCTTTTTTCGAAGATGCTCGCCCAATTGAAGGAGTCCGGCCACCGCCGAGCCGGCTGAATTACCGGCAAAAATTCCTTCCTCCCGTGCAATTCGGCGGGTCATTACGGCAGCATCGCGGTCGGTGACCTTCTCGAATCGGTCAATCAGATCGAAATCCACATTCTGCGGCAAGAAATCCTCGCCGATTCCTTCGGTAATGTAGGGATAAATCTCGTTTTTATCGAATTCGCCGGTCTCCTTATACTTTTTAAACACAGAGCCATAGGTATCAATGCCCCAGACCTGTACTGCAGGGTTTTGCTCCTTGAGGTAGCGCGCTGTTCCGGATATGGTACCCCCCGTGCCCACGCCCACCACCAGATGGGTTATTCGCCCTTCGGTTTGCGCCCATATTTCGGGGCCGGTCGACTCATAATGCGCCTGCCTGTTCGACAAATTATCGTACTGATTGGCCTTCCAGCTGTTGGGCACCTCTCGCTCGAGGCGCGACGACACAGAATAATAGGAGCGTGGATCTTCCGGGTCTACGTTGGTCGGACAAACCACCACTTCGGCACCCAAGGCGCGCAAGGCATCTACCTTTTCCTTCGATTGCTTATCGGTCGTTGTGAAAATACAACGGTATCCCTTCACAATCGCCGCAATAGCGAGTCCCATCCCCGTATTCCCCGAAGTGCCCTCGATTATGGTGCCCCCCGGTTTGAGTTTTCCGCTTTTCTCGGCCTCCTCAATCATCTTGAGGGCCATGCGGTCTTTGGTCGAATGTCCTGGATTAAAGGTCTCCACTTTGGCCAGAACCGTGGCGGGAATGGATTGAGTAACGCGATTGAGTTGAACCATCGGAGTATTTCCGATGGCGTGGAGGATGTGTGGATACCAAGGCATGCACAAAAATAGGCAAAACAACGGGATGGCACGACAAACCACACCTGTCTATTATGTTTGTGTCATGCAAACGAACGTCGCCCGTCGACATGGCCTGACCAACACCCCCGAGGCTTCAGCTGAGGGTCAATTACGGATCAGTGGCGTGGTGATCTGCCTCAATGAAGCGGAACGCATCGCGGATTGCCTGCAATCGATGGGGCCCGTTGTCGACGAAATCGTGCTGCTCGACTCGGGAAGCACCGACGATACCGCCAGGCGGGCAGAGGCCTTGGGCGCACGGGTCGTTCAGCGGGCATTCGACACTTTTTCTGCCCAAAAAAACGCGGGAATCAAGGAAGCCACCCACCCTTGGATTTTGTCGATCGATGCCGATGAGCGCCTCTCTCCGACCCTCCAGGAAGCCATCCTGGCGTGGCGCGGGCAGCATGACCCGTCTTCGCCTTGTGCCCTGCGCATGAACCGGCGCAACCACCTGGGCACGCAAGCCATCCGCCATGGCAGCTGGTGGCCCGACCGAAAGATTCGGCTGTTTCACCGCGACGCCGCAGTGTGGGGGCCCGCCCATCCACACGAGGAATTGATCCTCCGTGATGCCACACCAGTGGTGGACCTACCCGGAGAGTTGCTGCACCTGACCGCCGATAGCCCTTCTACCTTGAAACTGAAAAGCGACCGCTATGCACGACTGTGGGCCGAACAACGAAGGGCGCATCAGTACATCGCCCCGTTTTGGAAACCTGTGCTGAGCGCTGCCTTTCGGTGGCTGCGCGACTACCTGTTCAAAGCCGGCTTTCTCGATGGCCGAGCCGGCTGGGAAATTGCTAAAATCGATGCGTTCTATACCTATAGTAAATACAAACGAACACACAAGCGACATCATAACAATAGTCAGTTTAGGTAATTGTCGAATTCAAAGATAAATCGTTAAAAAACGACAGGGAAATCCTAAATTTGTGGCCGAATGTTGCTGCCTGAACGTATCCATCTACCGTGACCTACAATAAGTCGTCTCAGTCGTGCGTGTAGGCGGGTTCACTTTTGTACGCAACGCTGTGCGTTTCGACTACCCCGTTTGTGAGAGCATAGCCTCGCTCCTGCCCTTGGTCGAGACCCTCGTTGTGCTGCTCGGAAACAGCGAAGACGGCACCTCCGACATGTTGCGCCAGCATTTTGCCGATGAGCCGCGCATTCGTTGGGTCGACTCGGTGTGGGACGATAGCCTACGCGAAGGAGGGCGTGTTTTGGCGGTGGAAACCGACAAGGCCTACCAGGCATTGGGTCGTGAATTCGATTGGGTGATTTATCTTCAAGCCGATGAGGTGATCCACCAAAGCGATTACGCCGAGTTGCGCCGAGCGATGGACCAGCACCTGGGTAATCCCAAAGTGGAAGGCCTATTGCTCCAATACAAACATTTCTACGGCTCCTACGATTATGTGGGGATTAACCGCCGCTGGTATAGGCGTGAAGTTAGGGTGATGCGCCCGTTGCCCGGACTGCGTGCCTGGCGGGATGCCCAAGGTTTTCGCTGCGACGGACGAAAAATTCGGGTAAAATCGACGATGGCCAGGGTTTTTCATTACGGTTGGGTTAAAAACCCGTTGCAACAGCAAGATAAACAGGTCAACTTCAACCGATTATGGCATTCCGATGAGTATGTTCAGGAGCATATTGCCGTGCGCGATACTTATGAATATGGGGGCAATGAACAACTCGACACCTTCACAGGTTCGCATCCCGCTGTTATGGAAAAACGGATTGCCCGGCAAGACTGGACGTTTGTTTACAAGCCCCGCGCCGTGAAACCCACCCGACGCGAAAAGCTATTGTTGGTTTGGGAACAAATCACCGGTCGTCGGTTGTTTGAATACAGGAACTACACGGAGGTCTAAGTTGTTTGAATATCGGAATTACACGGAGGTCTAAGGAGTAGTTCGATGCATTGACGGAACACTAAAAAAAGAACGATTTTCCATGACCAACGCCAAACAAATTCTATTTTACGGGTGTGTGGTGCTTGGTCTTTGGGTCATGCCAGGCCTAAGCAACGCTGTCGGCGTCAAGACGGGTCTGGGCAACGCTGTCGGCGTCAAGACTGGTCTGGGCAATGCTGCCGGCGTCAAGACTGGTCAGGGCAATGCTGCCGGCGTCAAGACTGGTCAGGGCAATGCTGCCGGCGTCAAGGCTGGTCTGGGCAATGCTGCCGGCGTCAAGGCTGGTCTGGGCAACGCTGCCGGATTCATGAATGGCCTGCATGCTGAGGCCTCAAAAACCTCATCCGCCGATACCTCACGGGTTTACCTCATAGAAATTCTGGAAGAAATTGCCCCAGGAGCTTGGCGAACCGTTCAGAACGGCATTAAAGAAGCCGAAGATTTGCAGGTAGATTGGGTGGTGCTCAGGATCAATACCTATGGCGGACAAGTAGATGTGGCCGATAGCATTCGTACGCGGCTCCTAAACACCCCCCTGCGCACCATCGCCTTCATCGACAACAACGCCGCATCTGCCGGAGCGTTAATTTCCATAGCCTGCGACAGCATCTATATGCGCCAGAGCGCCAGCATGGGTGCCGCCACGGTGGTCAACCAAACTGGGGAAGTGGTACCCGACAAATACCAATCCTATATGCGGGCCATCATGCGCGCTACAGCCAGTACCAACGGCCGAAACCCCCGCATTGCCGAGGCCATGGTTGACCCTTCTGTTTCCATTCCCGGGGTCATCGATTCAGGAAAAGTGCTTACTTTCACCAGCGATGAGGCTATAGCCAATGGATTTTGCGAGGGCAAAGCCGAGCGTTTGGAGGATGTTCTGCGTTTGGCGGGGATCAACCAACCCTACCGGATCGTGAAGCAAGAAATCACATCCACAGACCGAGTGATTTCTTGGCTCATTCACCCAGCGGTAAGCAGCATACTCATCCTGCTGATCTTGGGTGGCCTCTACTTCGAATTGCAATCGCCGGGCATTGGTTTCCCGCTCGCCGTTTCCGTTGGGGCCGCGCTTCTCTATTTCGCACCCTTATACCTCGAAGGGTTGGCCGCCAATTGGGAGATTCTGTTGTTTTTGGCCGGCATTATTCTGCTCGCAGTCGAAATTTTTATTTTACCTGGCTTCGGAGTTGCGGGAGCTACCGGAATTGTCTTGATTGTCTTTGCGTTGGTCAGTAGTTTGGTGGGCAACAATGGATTCGATTATGAATTGCCCGAAGCGGGGTCTGGTCTTGGACTCATGCAGGCCATGGTGGTTGTCATGCTCCCGATAGTGCTGGCATTCACCGCCTTAGTGGTGTGGGGACAGAACCTCCTCGATACCCAGGCCTTCCGGAGACTCGTGCGCACCGATCCTCCCCCATCCACCCAAACAGCACCGGCTTTGGGCGCTGAATCACCCTTAGCCATAGGGATTGAAGGTGTGGCCCTCACCGACCTTCGCCCAGTGGGCCGCGTCTCTTTTGATGGAGTAAATTATGAGGCTCGTGCCCGCTTCGGTTATATTGAAAAGGGCGAACGCGTTCGCTTGGTGGATCAAGAGCGTCTCACCGCATTGGTCGAAATAATAGTTGCTTAGATTGGTTGATAAAATAGTTGCTTCGATTGGTCGATGAATGTTGTTTCAATTTGATAGGCGATAAAGCCCTTCAAGTGCCGGAACATCTGTATATTTACCTCCCGTACAAAGCACCCGTCCTATGGCGAAATTCATCTTTGTTACGGGTGGAGTGAGTAGTTCCCTCGGCAAAGGCATCATATCTGCTTCACTGGGGAAGCTCCTGCAGGCCAGGGGCTATGCCGTCACCATCCAAAAGTACGATCCCTACATCAACGTCGACCCCGGAACACTCAACCCCTACGAGCACGGGGAATGTTATGTGACCGACGACGGTGCTGAAACGGACCTGGATTTAGGTCATTACGAGCGGTTCCTGAATGTGCCTACCTCCCAAGCCAACAACGTAACCACTGGACGCATCTACCAGACCGTCATCGATAAGGAACGAAAGGGCGATTACCTGGGTAAAACCGTACAAGTCATCCCCCACATCACGGATGAGATCAAACGCAGAATGCAGCTTTTGGGGAAATCGGGGAAATACCACATCGTAATCACCGAAATTGGGGGAACGGTGGGCGATATTGAATCGCTGCCCTATATCGAGAGCCTCCGGCAGCTTCGACTCGAGTTGGGCGATCACAATTGTTTGGTCATTCACCTCACCTTAATCCCCTACCTCAGTGCCGCGGGTGAACTCAAAACCAAGCCCACCCAACATTCCGTTAAAATGCTGCTCGAGCAAGGGGTTCAACCCGACATTTTGGTGTGCCGTACCGAACACCCCATTGGTCGCGAGCTCAAACGCAAAGTAGGTTTGTTTTGCAATGTGCAGCCCGACGCGGTCATTGAGGCCATTGACGCCCCCAGCATCTATGAAGTTCCCCTCCATATGATGCGCGAAGGGCTCGACATCATCAGCCTGCGCAAACTGGGGCTGCCCCATGAGGGAGAAGCCAATATGGAGGAGTGGAAGAACTTTATCGGTCGACTCCGCAAGCCCATGCACAACGTAGAAATTGGGCTTATTGGCAAATATGTTGAGCTCAAAGACAGTTATAAATCCATTCAGGAGGCACTTTTACACGCGGGGGTGCACACCAACACCCGAGTGAATCTTCATTGGATTAAGGCCGAAACACTCGCCGACCTTGCACAGGTGAATCAGCTATCGGGCCTGGATGGCATTTTGGTGGCTCCGGGCTTTGGAGAGCGGGGATGGGAAGGGAAAATCAATACGATCCGCTTTGCCAGAGAACAAAAAATCCCATTTTTAGGCATCTGCCTGGGCATGCAGTGCGCGGTCATTGAATTTGCGCGCCATGTGCTCGGCTTAGAAGGGGCCAATTCAACCGAGATGCATGGCAACACCCCTCATCCGGTGATCGACCTCATGCCCGACCAAAAAGAGCTCCATGAGAAAGGCGGCACCATGCGGCTGGGCGCCTACCCCTGCAAGATCAAAAGCGGCACCTTGGCCGATTCTGTATACGGTGGGGAGGGACTTATTCGTGAGCGCCACAGGCATCGCTATGAATTCAACAACGAATATCTTCCCCATTTTAAAGGAAGCGCAATGGTCTTCAGCGGGATGAACCCCAGCAGAAAGCTGGTGGAAATGGTGGAACTTCAAGACCATCCTTGGTTTTTGGCCACCCAGTTCCACCCCGAATACAGAAGCACTGTGGCGCAACCCCATCCCCTATTTGTGGGATTTGTACGCGCCGCATTGGCGCAACAGAGTGCCCATACCCCCGTCTGACCCCACAACAAACCGGGCTCTTTTTTCCTATTTTTGCATCCCAATGGACCGTAACTCACTGATTGGCTTATTTTTGATTGGACTCATCCTGATGGTGTACAGCTACTATTCAGCTCCACCTCCACAGGATCCCGCAACCAACGGGAAAACCGCTGCTGAATCGATTGCCCCAAGCAACGGATCAACTTCCAGTGTGAATCCTGCGGTTGAACAGCCAACCAATGAACAGGCAACCAACACATCCGGGGCAAGCGGTCTTCCCGGCGGTGCTGATGCCGCAGCTGCAGATACCTCATGGACGGTCGACAGCACAACGGCTATTGGGTTGTTTCGCCCTTTCCGAAGAGGCAGTCCTAAAGAATTCGTTATCGAAAACCCACAGATCCGAGTAACCCTCAGCAATTTGGGGGGATCGGTATCGGAAGTTGAACTCAAAGAATACACCACCTATCGCAAAACACCCCTACTCTTGTTCAAAAAGGGTGATGCGCGCTACAATTTTACCTATTCCGCCGGTGGGCAAACCCTTCGCACCGAACAGCTGTATTTTTCAGCATTTGCCCAAACCGATAGCAGCTTAGTGCTTAGGGTCGAACCGCGCGTAGGATCCTTTATTGAGCACCGCTATTTGTTACCCGAATCGGGCTATGAGCTAAAGCATGAGGTACGTAGGGTCAATATGTCGACGCTACTCGAGTCTAACAACCGTTACACCGAACTAGAATGGCAGGTACGAGCGCCTTCACAAGAACGAGACCTCGAAGAAGAGCGCAAAATACCCGATATCTACTACCGATACCTCAACGATGAGCCCGACTACCTCACCATCAACAAAGAAGAAAGTGAGGATCTACCCAATCAGGTTAAGTGGATTTCATTCAGGCAAAAATTCTTCAGCAGCAGCCTGATCGCAGAAGGTCACTTTGATAATGCCAAAATTTCAGGTCGCCCGCTGACCGATAGCGCACATACTGCCGAATACTACGCCAGCTTTACTATGCCCATGGAGAACCCCGATGATGAGCGGTTTGCCATGCGCTTCTATTTCGGCCCAAATCATTTCCAAAAGCTCAAAGCACTCGACCTGGGGCTAGAAAAACAAGTGCCCTTGGGCTGGGGAATTTTCGGATGGGTAAACCGCTTCATAGTTATCCCCGTATTCAATTGGCTCGACTCTTTTTCATTGAGCTATGGTCTGATCATCCTGATCCTTACCCTAATTATCAAGGTCATTTTATTCCCGCTCACCTATCAATCCTATATTTCAGGAGCAAAAATGAAGGTGCTGAAGCCCGAAATTGACGAGCTCAAGTCGCGCTTCGAATCGGATCCTGCCCGGATGCAATCGGAACAGATGAAGCTGTTTCAGCGTGCCGGTGTGAATCCGCTGGGCGGCTGTATTCCTCTTTTATTGCAGTTTCCCATTTTAATCGCCCTGTTTAACTTTTTCCCTGCTTCCATCGAATTAAGGCAACAGGGTTTTTTATGGGCTGATGATTTGTCATCCTACGACTCCATTTTAGACCTGCCCTTCCGCATACCATTTTATGGTGCGCATGTCAGCTTATTTACGCTGCTCATGACTGCATCTACTTTGTTGTACACCCATTTCAACAACCAAATCAGTGGGGTGACAGGCCAAATGAAAACCTTGGGATACATCATGCCCCTGATGTTCTTGCCAGTTCTCAACAGCTATTCATCGGCACTGAGCTACTATTACTTCCTGGCCAATATGATTACCTTTGGTCAACAATGGGCTGTTCGTAGATTTGTGATCGACGAGGACGCCATCCACCGGAAAATTCAGGAAAACAAAAGCAAGCCCGTTAAAAAAAGTAGATTCCAGGCCAAATTGGAGGAGATGCAGCGCACGGCGCAACAACGTCAATCGGCGCCCCGCTCAGGAAACAAGAGCAAGGGTAAATAGCTGTTCAATTATTTTTGATACTTTTGAGCGTATTTTGAAGATGAGACCAACACCTATTTTTTTTGCTCTTTGCGGAATAATTGCTTTCGGTTTCTTTTATGGGTGCAAACACGATCCGGTTTATCCTCCCGGATGGGTTCCACCCCTCGACACAACGGGCTTAGGCCGTTGTGATCCGGACAGTGTTTATTTTGTGAATGATATTCAACCCTTGTTGGCCAGGAGTTGTGCCAATTCATCGGCATGCCACGCCGGCAATCGTCCGGCCGAAGGCATTTCCTTAATCAACTATACCGGTGTCATGCAAGGCAACAATGTTCGCCCCGGCCGCCCCGACAACAGCGAAATCTATGAGGTCATTACAGAATCAGATCCCGATAAAATGATGCCTCCACCTCCTTACAGTCCACTCTCTTCTTCAGAACGCGCTATGATTCGCCGTTGGATTGAACAAGGTGCCCTAAACAATGCGTGTAATCCGAATTTGCCCTAATTACCCTAAAGAACCTATTTGTACAAAATATTCACCTATTCATACAAAATATTCACCTGTTCGTACAATAAATCCACCTATTCGTACTTTAAAAGTCACAACCTATTCCGCTCATGAAAAAATTGTTCCGATTCATTCTTGTCTTCTTGTTGCTTGGGATAATCGGCATTGGCGTTTATCGTTATTTATGGCGGGCCAATGACCCAATGAACGGGCAAAAGGCCGATTATCAGGTATTGGCCCATGAGTGGGTCGAGGAGTTTAAAATCAACGAACAAGCGGCCAATCAAAAATATTTAGGACGAATCGTGGAGGCGAAGGGGGTTGTTCGGGAAGTGCTGCGCGATTCGCTCGGCGGGATGAATGTGATTCTCGAATCAGGCGACTCGTTTATGGGAGTCAATTGCTCCATGGAATCAGGTGAAGTTGCCCCTCAAGAAGGCAGCGACACCATAGTTCTGCGGGGTGAGTTTACGGCTTTTTCACTCGATGTATGTATGGCCCGTTGTGTTCGGATCTCTTCACCTAAATAACTTTAAATTAATTTACCATGAAATACCCATCTCCTTTTTTTACATTCCTTATGTCGTTCTCGGCATTCGTCCTGCTGTCCACAACATGCGTTCTCGCCCAGTCGAAGTACATGACACGCAATGGCTTGATTCGATTTGAGGCAGAAGGCCCGATCAAAGACGACATCAAAGCTGTGAACAACCAGGCCGGTTGTATCCTAGACGCTTCATCGGGCGATATTCTGTTTAAAATCCCAATCAAATCCTTTGTCTTCAAAAAAGCTTTGATGCAGGAGCACTTTAACGAGAATTATATGGAGTCACACAAATTTCCCACAGCCGAACTGAAAGGCAAAATTGAGGGCTATAAACCCGCCTTTCTTCAGAAATCGGGTGTTCAACAAGTTATGGTGAGCGGAAAAATGACATTGCATGGGGTAACGCGCGACATCCGTGAGCAAGGAACCATGGAAGTAAAGGATGGTATAATTTTACTGCGCGCTGACTTTGGGGTGGCATTGGCCGATTATGGCATCAACATACCGAAAATGGTAGAAGATAAACTGGCTAAAGTAGCCCAAGTGAATTTATCCATAGACCTTGCCCCAACCGGACAATAAACCACCCTTCATGGTGTAAAACAAAACATGGTTTAAAACAAAAAATCCTGTCAAAAGACAGGATTTTTTTTGTGCCCAGGATCGGAGTCGAACCGATACGAGTGTTATCTCACAGGTGTTTGAGACCAGCGCGTCTACCAATTCCGCCACCTGGGCAATTTTTGATGAGGTCGGAAGCGGATTCGAACCGCTGTAGGAGCTTTTGCAGAGCTCTGCCTAGCCACTCGGCCATCCGACCAATCGGCCACAAATATAGGACAAAGGCCGCTCATTTCAAATTGTACCTAGACTTTTATTCATAGCGCAGGGCCTCGATCGGATCGAGGCGTGCCGCTTTGGCCGCTGGATAAAAGCCCGACAACAGGCCTACAGCCAAACAGAGTACGATACCGCTGCCCATCCATACCCATGGAATGATAAATCCTACGCCCACCACCATGGCTACTGCGTTACCCACAGCCATACCCAACACAACACCTACTACCCCGCCGATCTGCCCAATAAACAAAGCCTCAAGAAGAAACTGCCACCGAATCAGCTTTTGGGTGGCACCGAGGGCTTTGCGCGTACCAATTTCGCGTGTGCGTTCGGTGACCGAAACCAACATAATGTTCATGAGACTTATCGCCGCACCCAAAAGCGTAATGATCCCAATTAATCGTGCAGCCAATCCGATAAAGGCAAGGTTCTCGATCAAACTTGACGCAAAGCTATCGGCTTTTTGAATCTCGAAGTTATCTGGAGCATCCGGACCGAGTCGGCGGATGTTCCGAAACAGAACCTCCGCCTCCGCGATTGCCTCCTTCAATTGCTCAGGTCGGGCAGCAAGGACAGATAAAGTGTGTGACCGATCGCTGTCGGGAAACATGCGCCTGGCGAAGGTCACCGGAACCACCACACTTCGGTCGCCGTTTTGAGAAAATCCTGAACCCTTTTCTTCGAGAACACCCACAACAAGGACCCGAACCCCCGATACTTTAACCGCTTGACCGACGGCAGCGTTCTGGCCGAACAACTTTTCAGCGACTTCATGCCCAAGAAGCACCACGCCAGAAGCATTTTCCATTTCTGCCGGGGTGAAGTTCCGGCCCTGAGACAGCGACAATGCCGCTGTAGTTAAATAGTTGGGGTCGGAGGCAAAAAGAGTAATGTTTGGATTGGTCTTGGTGTTTTTGTGCGTTACCGTTACGGCCATGCCCACCAGGCAGGTCACGGACACCCGCGACGGAAACTGGAATTGCTGCTGAAATCGTACCGCTTCGCTGTAAGAAATGTAGCGACGCTCGATGCGTTTGCGCCGGGCACCAAATCCCATTTGTCCTGTTCGATTTCGAATGGTGAATGTATTCGCCCCCATACTGGTGAACGTATCGGTGAGCGACTTTTCCAAGGCATCGATCGAAGTTAGAATTCCCACAAGAGCCGAAATACCGATGGCTATAATAAGTGCCGTGAGACCTGCACGCAAACGTTGTTGCAATACAGAGGCCAATGCCATACCTAAAAGAGCCTGAACGCCCGGTTTCACCCGGTAAAAATACGCAGTCACAATCGCTTTTTAGTGGCTTTTGACCTTTTAATTGCCTATTTTTGCATTTTGTTTCGTCGGACCTTGTTTATTCCGATTCAACCTTAATTCTTTTGAAAAATCAACCCCATTCTAAAAACTGAAACCATGCTTTTCGACCTGGAATTAATTGAAGAGACCTATCAGCGCCTGTCTACCCGCATTCCTGAAGCGCGAGCCTTGCTCGGCCGTCCCCTCACCCTTACCGAAAAGATTTTATTTGCGCATTTATGGAGCGGTCAAGAAAGGTTGAAACCTGAGCGTGGAGTTACCTATGTTGATTTTGCTCCGGATCGGGTTGCGATGCAGGATGCAACGGCGCAAATGGCGCTTCTGCAATTCATGCAGGCAGGCCGCACCCGCACGGCTGTTCCTTCTACCGTGCATTGCGATCACCTCATCCAAGCCAAGCTCGGTGCAGAGACCGATCTCAACCAAGCGCGCGACAAAAACCAGGAGGTCTATGATTTTTTGGCTTCTGTTTCTGAAAAATATGGCATTGGTTTTTGGAAGCCGGGCGCAGGCATCATCCACCAGGTTGTGCTCGAACACTATGCCTTTCCGGGTGGTATGATGATTGGCACCGACTCCCACACGCCCAACGCGGGTGGATTGGGCATGATTGCCATTGGGGTTGGTGGGGCCGATGCCTGTGATGTGATGGCCGGTCTGCCTTGGGAGCTGAAGTTTCCCCGAATCATCGGGGTTAAGCTGACAGGTAAACTCAGTGGATGGGCCTCAGCGAAGGATGTTATCCTTAAAGTAGCGGGAATCCTTACGGTTAAGGGAGGCACAGACCATATTCTGGAATATTTTGGTGAAGGTGCGCAGTCGCTTTCTGCCACAGGTAAAAGCACCATTTGCAATATGGGAGCGGAAATTGGTGCTACAACCTCCCTGTTCGGGTTCGATGCTGCCATGGCCGAATACCTGCGTGGTACCCAGCGTGAAAAGGTAGCCGAGGGTGCCGAACGGATCCACGCACACCTGACTGGCGATCCAGAGGTATATGCTTCGCCTGAAACCTACTTTGACCAAGTCATCGAAATCAACTTAAGTGAACTTGAACCCCATGTCAATGGTCCGTTTACTCCCGATTTAGCCTGGCCATTGAGTCGATTTGCAGAAGCGGTTGAACAAAACGGATGGCCCGCTCGGTTGGAGGTAGGTCTCATCGGATCCTGTACCAATTCTTCCTACGAAGACATCACCCGAGCGGCTTCTGTGGCCCGACAGGCTGCCCAAAAGAATCTGAAGGCAAAAAGTGCATTCACCATCACGCCCGGATCCGAAATGGTTCGTTATACGGTCGAACGCGACGGATATTTAGACGACTTCGGAACCATCGGCGGAGTTGTTCTGGCCAATGCTTGTGGCCCGTGTATTGGTCAGTGGGCACGCGCAGGCTCAGAAGATCAGAAGCCCAACAGCATCATTACCTCATTCAATCGAAATTTTGCGAAGCGCAACGATGGAAACCCCAATACCCATGCTTTTGTTGCCTCTCCTGAGGTCGTAACGGCATTATCGATTGCTGGTGATTTGCGTTTTAACCCCCTAAAAGACACCCTCATCAATGAGCATGGCGAAGCCGTTCGTCTCGACGAACCAACGGGAATACCGCTTCCGGTTCGCGGATTTGATGTGGAGGATTATGGCTACCAGGCGCCTTCTGCGGATGGCGAATCGGTGACGGTGAAGGTAGACCCTGCGTCCGAACGTCTTCAACTACTCGATCCATTCCCAGCTTGGGAGGGCACCGATCTGCATGACTTGGTGTTGCTAATCAAAGCCAAGGGCAAATGCACGACGGATCACATTTCGATGGCTGGCCCTTGGCTGAAGTACCGTGGCCACCTCGACAACATTTCCAATAATTTGTTGATCGGTGCCATCAATTTTGCAAACGGACAAGCCAATCAGGTTAAAAATCAAATCAGTGGCGAATATGGAGAAGTTCCTGCTGTTCAAAGGGCCTATAAAGCGGCTGGTCGGGGAAGTGTCGTGGTGGGTGATGAAAATTATGGGGAGGGTTCATCCAGAGAACACGCTGCCATGGAACCACGCCACCTTGGAGTGCGGGTAATTTTGGTTAAATCATTTGCCCGGATTCATGAAACAAACCTCAAAAAGCAAGGCATGTTGGCGCTCACTTTTGCCAAACCGGGGGATTACGATTTAGTACGGGAGGACGATCGAATCGACATTCTGGGACTTACGACCTTTCGTCCGGGTGAACCCCTAAGCATTGTTCTCAAGCACAGTGATGGCAGTCGCGACGAAATACGGGTGAACCATACCTACAACGAGCAGCAAATTGAATGGTTCCGTGCCGGTGCTGCCCTCAACCTAATCCGCCAAGGACTATAGTCTTCTGCTCCGATCGCTGCGGCCGAATGCACCTGTCGCCTACTAATTGCCCATATCGCCGTCTAATGGCCCATGTCGCCGACCGAATGCCCATGTCGCCGACTCATTGCATCTGTCGCCGACCAAATGCCAATGTCGCCGACTCATTGCATCTGTCGCCGACCGAATGCCTTAAGTGCCTGACGTCTGCTCCGCTCCTTTGTGCAATCTACCCATAGACTAAGGGAAGAAAATGGCGAAAATTGAGCTATTCCGAATCAGAAGGGCAAGTCGTCGGCTCCATTGGCGTCGTCGCCCATGCTCGAGGACGACATAGGATCACTGGATCCTGTAGATGAACCTGGGCCCATAGCAGATCCGGTATAGTTGGCCGAGCCCATACTGGAGGGCGCGTAACCACCCGAACCCATACTGGAGGGCGCGAAACCACCCGAACCCATTGACGACGGGTTGTATCCGCCCTGACCATTGGATGAGCCGTAGGATCCCCCTTGATCTTGACCGGCCGGTGCAATTTTCCAAGCACGAATGTCGGAATACCATCGACCATTGTATTCTCGGCTCTCGAGATCAACGGACACACGGACGCGATCGCCTTCACGCAACGGAAACTGATCGATTTTCTCACCCATTAAGCTCATGAAGATCTTTTTGGGGTATTGAGCCGAAGTTTCGAGCAAGAACTCCTGTTTGCGCCATGGGTTGCCGGTTCGGGCCGATTGTCCGCTCACGAGCGGCATAATCTGAATGATTGTTCCCTCTACTTCCATAATCTGTTTATTAATTGTTTTTTTGTGTACAAAAACGAGAAATCAATGCCTTCCGGGGATTTACTCAACCACCGTTCCATCAAGGCATGAAGGCGGTGTGGCTGACCCAAAGGACCTTTCCACATGATCTCAATACGGGGCGCATTGCCGCTGCGATGAACGCCACTTAAATAAAGAAATGGGCCTTTTGGGCGCCCAAAAATCGCATTCCAACACCGCTGAAGGATTCCGCCATCTGCGCGAAATGTATAACACTGGTGGTAGTCGCAGCCCAATTCTTCGTCTCTTGAAATCCAGCGCTCGGCTCGAACCAGATCAAATCCAGCCATGCGATTGATTTGGCCCATCAAACAATCCAAAACCAATGCGTAGGTTTCTACGGGCATGTAATCATCGATGGTGAATGCAAAACCTGCAGAATCTTGCGGGGTTTTTAAAGGGAAGGCAGTAGGTGCATGCGCATGATCATCTCCAAAAAATGCCTCTTCGTAGGCTTTTCTGACTCGATGAAATGCATATTGCATTCCGCCTTGATCCAACCAATGCTTCAATTCGCTACGCTGACGATCTGTGCGAACCAAACGACGTCGGTAGAGCGTTAAGGCTTGACCGACTGTCGCTTTTTCTTGAGCACGAGTATGAAGCGGATGACCCACAGTTTGATGCAATTAAATCCCACAAATATAGCGAAGGATGCTATTTTTGCCAAAGCAAACCCCTTTCAATTTCAGCATGTTTTTGCAGTTTTTGGGCGCAAGCCGACAGGTCACAGGCAGCATGTTCCTGCTGGAGCTCGACGATGGATTCCGCGTTTTGGTGGATTGCGGTCAGGATCTGGAGAAAAACCCCATTCCCGCAGAAGACATTGGGTTTGGCCCGTTTCCCTTCGCGCCTTCGGAAATCGACTTGGTATTGCTCACGCATGCGCACATCGACCACAGCGGCCGCCTCCCGACCTTGTTTCGACACGGCTACACCGGCGAGGTTTTGTGTACGCTTCCCACCTACTACCTGGCATCACTGCTGTTGGCCGACAGCGCGCAACTGATGCGCAAAAAAGCGGAAGCACAACAAGATCGAAACCGCAAAAGGAAGCAACGCAGACTTGGACGCGGCCACGATAACGAATGGGCAGAGTATACCGGACGCGATGTAGACCAGAGCTTGTCGCGTTTCGTACCCGTAGCGTTTGGCGAAGCCCATATCGTTCGGCCCAATCTAACCGTCACCTTTAACCCCACAGGTCACCTGTTAGGCGCTGCCAATATCATCTTGAAAGCGCAAAAATCCGACGGCTCTGTTTGTTGCATCGCCTTCAGCGGGGATGTGGGCCGCTATCAATATCCCTTGTTGAATGACCCCATACCCCTTCCGCAGGTCGATTATCTCGTGTGTGAAAGCACCTATGGCGGTCGAACACACAGCGACAAAAATAGACCTGGAGAAATTCTCGAAGGCATTATTCGGGAGATCTGTGTAGAACAACCCGGAAAACTCATCATTCCCTCGTTTAGTGTTGGGCGAACACAGTCGTTGCTGTTTGTACTGCACCGCCTGCAAATAGAAGGCCGGCTTCCTGAAATTCCCATTTATGTGGACAGTCCACTCGCCATAGAGAGCACCAAGGCCTACCAACATCTGCATCGTTTTTTATCGGCAGACGCCCGCGAGGTTCAGGCGCGCTTCGATGATTTATTTGCATTCGACCAATTACACCTGGTTCAACGATTGAGCGAAAGCAAAGCACTTTCTGAACATTATCGACCTTGCATCATCATTTCGGCCTCAGGCATGCTTGAAGGTGGACGCATTCAGCATCACCTCAGGCATCAATTGCAGAACAGCAAGGCATGCATTCTCTTTATCGGTTTTGTGGCGGAAGGCACACTGGGTCGACGGCTTCTGGATGGAGAAAGTATCTGGCAAAATGATGGCAAAAAGCTGGAGGTACGCGCACAAATACGCCGAACCGACGTGTTTAGTGGACACGCCGACCACGACGGACTCGTTGAATTTGTTGGCTCGCAAGCACCCGACCGGCTTAAAAGAGTATTTTTGACGCATGGAGACTACTCCGCTATGCTGGCTTTGGAAGAGTCGCTTTCTGAAAAAGGATACCGCGTAGAAATCCCCTTCAAGTCGCAAATTTATTCTCTATGACGCCCATTAAATTGCAGTTTGATGGATTGCGGATGCTTTTGATCGGATTGCTCTTTTTTCTACCTTCCTGCAGCGAAGTGGAAGAGAACAATCGAGAAGCACGCCGGTTACGCGACGATGTACTGGTGGATATGAAAGAAGTTTACGAAACCAAGTCCATCCTACGCTTGCATTTAGCTGCTGTTGATGCCAAGGTAGAGCGTTATATCATGCAGCCCGAACAAACCGATTCTCTGACCTTAGAAGAAGAAAGTCTTTATGAAGAACGCGCTTCGATTCTCAGGTCTTTAGAAGTTCAGGAAGAGCGTTTAAGGGATTGGATAGCGGAAGAAGCCGATCAGGAAGGCAAATCAGGATGGTGGCCCAGTGAATCGGCACGCGCGCAAAGCCGCCTTCGACTGGAACGCATCACCGAGATCAAACAGTCGATCGACACACTATTGAAAAAAAGTAAAACCAGGGGATAATCAATGAAATCAGCGTTTTTGAATGGGATTCTTCGCATAAGCAATAGGGTGGTCATGCCTTTCACCTTGCTGCTCCTTGCGGTGTCATGTGGCGAGAAGGCCCCATCGGACCGGGCGTTGCCTGTTTTGGGTCCCCCCGCATTGGCATCCAACAAACCGCATGATGAAGCGAAAGAGGGTTTTCCTCATTTTAGTTTGGAAGACCAATGGGGCAATATCATCACGCCGGATAGCCTGGCCGGACAATTGATCGTGGGGGATTTCTTCTTTTCAACATGTAAGGGTATCTGCAAGGATCAGTTGACCGGGCTCAAAAAAGTGTATGCAGCCTATGGTCAGGATCATCGGATACGGATTGTTTCACACAGCATCGACCCCGACAACGATACCCGGGATGTGTTGTTGGCTTATGCCCAAGAGGCAGGGGTTTTGAACCACCATTGGCTTTTTCTGCACGGCGATACCAGTATCGTATACCCCCTGGCCCGGGGTTCATACCTGGCATTCGCCGAATCGGACAGCCTGGCCGACGGAGGATATACCCACAGCGGCTACCTCAGTCTCTTAGACCCCCAACGCCGCATTCGCGGAATCTACGACGCTGCGCAACCAGATGAAATCGACAGACTCCGCACAGACATCCGTATTTTACTGGCCGAAACCCATGAACAATAGAGCGTTTTATATTTGGCATTTCAGGCACTTCCGTTTGGCTGTTATCGGCATGGGCCTCTGGCTCATGTCCGCGTGTCATACACAGGATGGCATCTTAGGCATTCCTAAAGAGAACCGACTACCAGATACCTATATGGTGGTAGACACCATCATTCGTTGGGGCGATGACCGTTTCACGAGTACGCTTCAGGTACATTGGTGGGGAACAGACCCCGATGGATGGGTTGTAGGCTACGAACTGCGCCTGGCAGGCGTTGCGGATACCGCTTGGACCTTCACCACCGCCCATGACAGCATTTTTTTGTTAAACATACCGGCGGGCAGCGACACCTTCGATGCTGTTTTTGAAATCAGAGCAATCGACAACACGGGAGCATTTGATCCGACGCCGGCACGGCTGAGGTATCCCGTTCGCAACAGTGAACCCACACTCGCTTTTGTTTACCCACCCAATGGTTCAAATCCGCTCGCGGGTGCTTTCCCTACCCACAGTTTTCCTGTCCTGCATTTCGCCTGGCAAGGAAGCGATCCAGATGGGGCAGCTTCGATTGAACGCTATGAGCTGTGTTTGAATGACACGACCCAATCGAGTCGATGGCTCAGCCTATCCCCGACCTACACGGAATGTATTCTGCAGGCCGAAACACCGAACGGAACAAGTTCATCATGTCTTGTGTTTCCAGGCGATCGAACCACACCCCTCACGGATCGCTTGCAGGGATTAATCTTATCTGATTCCAACCGTTTGTATATTCGTGTCATTGACCGATCTGGGGCGAAAAGTGATTGGGTTGAAAGTCGGTCTGTATTTGTGCGAACCCTGTCGCACAACATCCTTTTCGTGAATGCATTCACCCCTTCCGCCATTCCCAACCAGAACGTGGACACTGTTGCTGCGCGCATGGCCACTCAATTGGCGCTGTCCGGCATCAACCAGTTCCATGAGCTGCGTATTTTTGAGCGTTCGGGCAATACTTTTACCCAATTATCAGCAAACAACGCCACACAATCCCGCATTTTCGATTTGTTCGACCATATTATTTGGCTGGGTGGTGGCGGATACGATTTCGATCAAAACGCGGCCCTAACTCAGTACACCATGGGTCGGTTCTTGGACGGAGGAGGGAATCTACTCATGAGCCTCACTTCATCGGCGGGGTCGCCCGCAACGGGCACTATCTATGAGCTTTTTCCATTCGACTCGCTCTTAGCCCCCCCCGATGGGTACGGCTTTCTGCTTACCGACACGGCTACGCTCTCTCCATTGTCCCCCAACTACCCTATTTTGGGGTATGACCGGTTTAATCCAGCGGTTCGCCCATTGAAATTACGCAGTGGCACCACCGGACTGTACAAAGCGAACATTTGGCTGCGAAATTTCAGCACACTGGCTCTAACACCGAGTAGCGGACCATCAACGGTGATGGCACTCCGTTACAACCCCATCAACCAAAGCCGTTTTGCTTTCACTACCCTCGAACTGCACTCCCTCAACCGAAATGGAACATTGTCGACCATGCTGTCGCAACTTCTTCGCAACGAATTTGGGATCCCATGATGCGGGTTGCAGTTTTTGCCAGTGGAACGGGAAGCAATGCTGAACGTCTTATTCTGCACTGGCAGCAAACTCCTCAACCACTGGCCCGAGTGGTTTTGCTGGTTTCGGGAAAGCGGGATGCGCCTGTTGTCGCCAAAGCACGTCTACTGCGGGTACCTGTTGTGGTTATCAGCCGACGTTCTTTAAACCATCCTGAGGATCTCACTCGGGTTTTGAAGTCCGAACGGATCGATGCCATAGTCTTACTGGGCTTCCTCTGGTTGATCCCACCTGATTTAATCCGGGCATTTGACGGCCGAATCCTTAACCTACACCCGTCGTTACTCCCTGATTTTGGGGGTAAGGGCATGTATGGTATGCATGTGCATGAAGCCGTGGTGGCAGCTGCTGCTTCAAAGAGTGGAATTACCCTGCATTTGGTAAACGATGAATACGACCGCGGTCCGATTGTGGCTCAATTTTCCTTGGAGGTGCGCAAGGGCGAAACAGCCTTCGAGTTATCGCAACGCATTCATGAGCTGGAACAGCAGCATGTGCCTGAAGCCGTGGAACTTTTTTTACGGCAATCAGTGCTTCGGTCTCCTTCAACCCTTTTTTAGGGCCGTTGTCCAATCGCCCATCTTCGGATAGAGCATTCCAAAAAGGTGGGCTGTGAGGTAGGCATCACCAGCGGCCCGATGACGGTTTTCAGTTTCCATACCCAACGACCGACACAACTTTCCGAGGGAATAAGAGGGCTCCTCAGGCAGGAGCTGGCGCGCTAAACTGAGGGTACACAGGCGATCGGCCTCGAATCGCAATCCCACAGCGGCGAATTCAGCCTGAAGAAATCGATAATCGAAGGAAACATCATGGGCTACAAAAACACAACCTGATAGCAGCCGATGCAGTTCAGATGCAATGCTATTGAATGGAGGAGCCGCATTCACCATTTCTTGGCTAATGCCGGTCATGCGCGCGACAAAATCGGGAATGGGTTGACCCGGATTCACCAATCGCTCCCAAGTGCCCAGGATCTTCTGTCCGTCGTGAAACACCACCCCAACCTCCATCAGGCGGAATGTTGGGAATTTACTCCCGGTGCATTCGATATCCACTACAGCAAAACGAACCATTGGGCGACGAAAATACGCAGCACAGGGTTTCTTCGGATTTTTTTATTTTCCCGCTGACGGATTTATTTTTTTCATTAGGGTTAACTATATTCAACCGAATATGAACCACAGCACCCTTGTAATAGGCCTCTTATGCGTATGGCTATTGACAAGCTGTCGCGATCAATCAGAACGTGTACTGCGCATCGATGGTTCGAGTACCCTATTCCCCTTAGCAGAGGCCATCAGCGAATCGTATAGCCGAACCTATCCTGATCGCAAGGTGGTGGTAGGACTATCGGGCACCGGGGGTGGCTTTCGAAAACTATCGCGCGGTGAAATAGACATCTGTATGGCGTCGCGGCCCTTGGGTTCGGGCGATCCACAAGTACTAACGGAGGATCTTCGTTCTGGCCGACTCCGTGAAGTAGCCGTAGCGCGTGATGCAGTGGTGGTAGCCGTGCATCCCCGAAACCCCTGGGTCGATGCCATCGACTCAGTATCGCTCGCACGCATTTGGCACAGTGACCGCCAGGGAAAGCCAGCTTATTGGTCTGAATTAAACCCAAATGCCCCTAGAGTACCCATAAACCTATACGGACCCGGCCCTGGTTCTGGAACATTTGATTTTTTTACCCGTCAGATTCTTGGGCAGGCCGGACATGGAAGAGGAGACTATTCGGCCAACGAGATCGACGCCATGACCGTGGCCGGAATTGCAGGTGATCGACTCGCACTAGGATACTTTGGGTATACCTATTATCTCAACAATAGAAATCGTGTTAAAGCACTCGGCATCGAGGTACCAACGGCCCTTGGGGGAGGATTTGCGCTTCCGAGCGCCGAAAATGTCGACAATGGGCGCTACCAGTTACTTTCGCGGTACCAATACCTCTATGTGCGTTCCGATGACCCATCGATGGCACATATCGATGCCTATGTACGGTTTTTTTTGATAAATCTCTCCAGCCAAAGATTGGTGGGGTCTTATTTGCCTTTAAAACAGGAGATGCATCGCGATCAACTCCAATATTGGAGCAGAAGTGAATCGAAACAACCATGAAGAACAGAGAACGCGCTGCTGGTTGGCTGATGGGTGCCTTAAGTTGGGCCACCTTGGGCATCACCTTCATTTTTCTGGGGTTGTTCGCCCTACTTTCTCTTCCATTTTTTTATCAGTTGGACTGGGGTGCGTTTTTTACCTCCACCCAATGGACACCACTCTACGAGGTCAAAGCCTTTGGGATTCTGCCTTTGCTTACGGGCACTTTGATGTGTTGTTTGATCGCGCTGTTCGTGGCACTTCCGGTAGGCCTATCGATTGCGGTATTTTTACAAGAATTTGCATCCTCTTGGATAAAGGAACTGGCCCTTGGGGCGTTACATGTTTTGTCGGTAACCCCTTCGGTAGTTTATGGCTTCCTGGCCTTACACTGGCTCACACCACTGCTTCAGCGGCTCATTCCTCACCTTCAAACCTATAATGCTCTGGTGCCAGGAGTGCTTATGGGCATTATGATTTTACCCATCATCACCTCTATTACCCGAGAAGCCATGCAAGCTATGCCGAGTAGCTTGCGTGATGAAGCGGAGGCTATGGGTGCTTCGCGCTGGCAAATTGTGCATATGCTGCTTTTGCCTTATTCTCGTAGGGGTATCGCTGCCGCTGCTATGTTGGCACTGTCGCGTGCCCTTGGCGAAACAATGATTGTGTCTATTGCAGCCGGGCAACATGCTGGCCTCACTTTAAATCCTTTAGAAGCTACCCAAACAGCGAGCAGTTATATTCTCCAGCTGAGCCTAGGGGATGTAGGCCATGATTCAACTGAATATTCATCTCTTTTCGCCGTAGCATTGAGTTTGTTTGTATTTACCTATCTACTCAATTTGATTGGATACCGATTGGGCCGATCCCTCACCCATCTTTCTTATTT
>VFQT010001218.1_pt1 | contig 32231 bp, 27 predicted proteins | sample 3512381 | NCBI WGS metagenome assembly VFQT01 (sample SAMN10412376, study PRJNA504923) | tailings metagenome | isolation source: Relicate 2 Philex TSF3 active mining site | place: Philippines: Tuba, Benguet | collected 2017-08-29
CCGCCATTTGCCGAAAGAGACCGGCAGAATGAAAGTGCGCTCTATTGCATTTTCGGGTGCCGGTGCAGCTCGGTTAAGAAAACGATCGTCGATCCTGATTGGGAAGTGACCCGTTTCATGACTGCTTAGAAACCAAGGGAAATTTAGCCCTTCCAAAAGGTCTCGGGATCCGCGGCCTTCCTCGATGCACATCTTTAGAAGCAGTCGTAATCAAACGATCGACCTTATCCCATAGACCGCCGAAGGACGCCGCAACTCTGGATCGACTTGAAAAAATTTGGAGAGGTGCCTGCTTCAGAGCCATTTGTTCAACAAGGCTAGACTGTGGAATCACAGGCCAATCTGGATGCGCAGCAACAGTGGACCGGTGGAGCGATTTGCGCATGTCCACCATTGAAAGAACAGGCATTAACTGAGGTGCTTTACCTGACAACTCCTGCAAGCTGCTCTGGAGTTGGCTCAGGGCTCTTTCCCCGAGCGGAGTCGGCGTGACTGGAACTAAGATCAAGTCAACTGCCCGGAAAATCTGATCACTCAACTCGGTTAATCCAGGGGGGCAATCAAGAATAATCCGATCATAATGAGACTTTAAACTCTTCAAAATCTTGCGGAGACGCTTAGGCTTCGCTGCCTCCAGCAAGAGGTGATCAACGGACCGCAAAGATCTGTCCGCTCGCAAGATATCAAGTTTTGGATAGGCAGATGGCATCGTCAGTTGGAGAGGCGAGAGTTGGCGAGAGAAAATTGCCGTTGCAGCGGGCCCCTCTTCTTCGGCGGCACAAAGAAAGGACGCCGATCCTTGAGCATCCAAATCCCAGAGTAGAGTGCGCTGGCCATCTCGCAGAGCTGAGACGGCAGCCAGATTGACGGCCAAAGATGTTTTGCCGACCCCGCCTTTGGGGCTATATAATGCGATGCTTTTTGTCATTCCTCCGGCACCCTCTAAAAGCCGCTAAACTCATCCCTGCGCCACTGACACTCTCAGAGAACATTGAATAGTGAAGCGTCGATGTTCCGGAATTGCTCTATCCAAGGATTGCTTCAAAATAACGCTGTCTCCTCATCTGCATCTCAAATACTTCAAATAAATGAATTTGTTAGCGATGGTCCACTTGAGAGAATGCTCGGCTAATCTGTCATTAAACTGACCCGGGATCACGCATAGAGCGTGAACCAATGGACCGATCACGTATCCATCAAAAACGGGCGAAAAACGCGCCGCAGCGCGTGCCCAGTCTCACAGCCTTGCTTCGGCTTTGCCGAGCTGTATTGGGGCTTGGGCTTTTTTCTCTTCTCGGGTGCCTTTGGTTGATCCTGCCAATCCGGCTTGGTGTGGATCTTCCACGCTACGCCTTCTCCATCTTATGCTGGAGCTTTGGCATCCGCATTGAACATCTAAACAGCCTGCCACAGACGCCCGGCCTATTATTGGCAAATCATGTCAGCTGGACTGACATTGCGGTGATCGGCGCCATTTCGCACATTGGCTTTGTCGCCAAAAACGAGGTGCGCCACTGGCCTTTTATCGGCAAATTAGCGGAGCGTTATGGCTGTGTATTCGTCGCGCGGGGACGCAGGGCGGCAGTTAAAATGGACATGAACAACCTAGCGCGCTTCGCCAGCCAGCGCAGTGTAATCTTGTTCCCTGAGGGCACAACTGGGGACGGCAGCGCTCTTCTCCCGTTTCGATCCAGCTTAGTTGGCGCCGTTGCTGGAACAACGCAGCACTGTTCACCTCTAGCTTTGGCTTATTATTGGGCCGACGGCCGCCCTTTGGGTCACGCCGGCTGGACGGCTGTGGCGTGGGTTGGAGAGGAGGGGCTTATGCCGCATGTCCTTCGTTTGGCACTGATGCCACCCATAAAGGTGATCGTCTCATTCGGAGAGCCAATTTATGCGACATGCCGAAAAGACCTCTGCCATCGCGCTTCGCAAAGCGTTAAAATGCTCTTGGCTCAAAGTTATGGCCATTAATGTCGGTGTCATGCTGCGGCGGAAAAACGTGACAGATAACGGCCAGTAATCTGCTCAACTGGCATGATGATGCAGACATCAATTGTGTTGAAATCATGATCTACAAAAGCCCCTTCACCAATCATTGCGCCGGAACGCAAATAACCCTTAACGAGGGGCGGCAGAGTCATCAGCGCAGTCCGCTCATCATAAGTTCCTGAGCGCAGGAGGTCCGTAGACACGGCGTTGGCGCCTTTAGCACGAGGCCGACACCCTATTGGCGCTAAATGCTTGTGAGTGAGATAAGACAGCCCCAGAGCATGTTCGGCAGGATCGGTTCCGTGAAACGAGGCGCAACCCAACATCAAGCGAATGTTATGCGCCGCAATATATTCGGCAATGCCGCGCCAAAGCAGCGCGATTGTCGCACTGGTGCGATATTCTGGAACAACACAGGCGCGACCAAGCTCTAACAACTGACCCGACATGCAGGTGTCGGATAAAATGTCAGTCAGGTCGAACTCCTGAGCGGAATAGAATGGCTGGCCTTTCGGCAAGCGTGCCTCTCGCAGCAGCCGGTAGGTCCCGACGATCTGCGATGCTCCTTCTAAAGCTTCATCGAGTACCAAGAGATGATCACACCATGCATCATATACATCAAGATCTAAGCCAGGCTCCAAGCCCAAGGGAGGCTGCGCTCCCATTTCGTCAAAAAAGACCTTCCAGCGTAAGCGCTGCGCTGCCTTAACTTCGCAGGGTGTATCAGCAAGTCGGATTGCAAGTTTACGAACTGGAACTTCGCTGTGCTGCATTGAGCCTCTCCCCCAGGATGAGCCTTCCTATCTCAGGGATGTTACAAGCTCTGGGCGAAGCAATGACCGGCACGTGACAAGGTAAGAAATATGCCGCCAGTTTCGAGCAACCGATTTTGACACTTATTAGGAGCTTTAAAAAGCTAATCTCATTCATCCATTACGTAGCCAATTCCCTTAACACTTCGAAGTGGCAAGACGACGCCATGTCCTTTCAACGAACGCTTTAGTCTGCTGACCCACACATCGATTGATCTCTCTTGTACCTCACGACCATTTCTCATCACTGCCAAAACAAGTTCAGCTCGAGAGATGGCTCTCCCTCGACATCTTAGGAAATAGACCAGTAATTGAAATTCCGTCGGAGAAAGCGAGACCATTTGCCCGCCGACCTTCACCAGATAGGCGCGCACATCAACAAAAAGCTCCCCGAGTGAGAAGCGGGAGGCATCTAGGTTGTTGGGAAGAGGGTCACTATCTACGCATGCGAGCAACCGAGACACATCTAAAGGAGCGAGGATCATCTGAATATTGGTTGCTTTTAGAAGATCTCCGTATTCTCGCGCCTGATCAGAACTAAGGATTAGATAAAACTGTACTGGCGCAGCAGACACCAAAAGCCTCAGCCGCTTGATGATCTCCACCCCTAAACCTGCAGAGGATTGCCAATCCAAAAACACCCAGGTGGGGTCGGCAATCACAAGCTCAGGAACTTCATCAACAACAGGCACAATGTTCCAACCAGGCCTCTTCCGGACAAGTTCGATGAGAAGCTGCGGCTGAGGGTCGGAAATAACTATGGTATTCATGCCGGACCACCGAGGAGAAATTGGGCTCGGGCGACAGAAGTATTTATTTTTTGCTACAGTTCAGTGAACTTGAATCAGGCCCATTCCGTCATGGCCCGTTAAATTGATCGATTGCTCAACTGGCTGTCTATCGGATGTCAAAGCGCAGTCTCTTGGAAATAGCTTATCAGAATGGTCGCCGCACAAGGCCTCAAGCAAAGCACCCTCAAATTCTCTAGAGCTATTTTCCCAAGAGAATGACTGACCAAGGACAGCCGCATCGACCCGCCGAACTTTAAGAGCTCTCAAAATTGCGCGGTCTAGACTTGCATCGAGGGCGCCCCCGGGGTGAGATCGGCGATGAATGCCTCCACAGCCACTGATCCCGAGTATATCCAGTGGTCCTTGTACTGGAAAAGCCGCAACGGGAAGGCCGCAAGCCAAGGCTTCAATAACCACCAACCCAAAAGTGTCCGTTAGACTTGGAAAGACAAAGACATCAGCAGCAGCATAGGCTTGGGCCAGCCTCTCTCCAGAGAGCGGGCCAAGAAAAACTGCATTTGGAAAACGCCGTGCCAGAGACGGTCGTGCCGGGCCATCTCCTACAACCACGCAGGTACCGGGCAGAGACGTCGAGAGGAAGGCTTCTAAATTCTTTTCCACCGCCACTCTGCCGACATTCAACATGATCGGCCTCGGCAAATCTCTAAGCTCAGGAAGCGGCGGCAATCGAAGCCGGAACACTTTGGGATCGATGCCTCTTGTCCATAGCCGATTATGAGGAATGCCCCGCGCGGTAAGCTCTTCTCGAAGGCTGGGCGTAGCTGTTAGCACCATTTTTGAAGGGGCATGGAACCGCCTTAACATCGGCCAGAAATATCTTGGATCTAAGCCAGTGCGAACAGATAGATAATCTGGAAAACGAGTGTGGAAAGCACTTGTGAAGGGGATATTGTTTGCGATGCACCATTGGCGAGCGGCCCAACCAATCGGCCCCTCCGTAGCAATGTGAACAATATCGGGAGCGAATTGGGACAAGCGAGATCGAACGCCAAATTTTGGCATCAATGCAAGTCTAATCTCGTGATATCCTGGGCAAGGAATGTTCATGAACTGGTCTGGCGATATAACTTTCACGTCATGCCCGAATTGGATGAGATAGTTGACGGTCTCCTTGAGCGTTCGGACGACCCCGTTGATCTGAGGCGCCCATGCGTCGGTCGCGAGTGCGATCCTCAAGCGACTACCCCTATGGCCTTGGGAGCAAGAGCCTGCTGCCGAAGATGATCCGCCCAATCGATCAAACGCATCTCGCCTGAATGGTCCTCCACAAGAGCTGTGCAGCTTTCCACCCAGTCGCCATCGTTATAATAAATCACACCATTCATATCGCGGATCTCAGCACTGTGAATATGTCCGCAGACGACCCCATCGACGCCCCTCATTAGGGCTTCGCGAGCGACAACCGTTTCATACTCCGAAATAAACTGAACCGCGTTCTTCACTTTCTTCTTGAGGCGCGCCGAAAGCGACCAATAAGGCAACTGAAGACGGCGGCGTATAGCGTTCAGCCATTGATTTGCTTTTAGCAACATCGTGTACGCTTGATCGCCGATATAGGCGAGCCAACGCGCATACATGATCACGCCGTCGAACATATCGCCATGCACAACCATCAGCCGACGGCCATCGGCTGTTTCATGGATCGCCTCCAGCGCAATCTCGACCCCACCGAAAGTTAAGCCAGCATAATCGCGCATCATCTCGTCATGATTGCCGGGAATATAAACCACCCGAGTCCCCTTGCGAGCGAGTTTCAACACACGTCGCACGACGTCGTTATGGGAGGCGGGCCAATACCAGCCTTTGCGCAGCCGCCAGCCATCGATGATATCCCCTACAAGGTAGAGCGTGTCGCATTCGATGCTATGGAGAAAATCGACAAGCATCTCAGCGTTGCAACCCGACGTGCCGAGATGAATGTCTGAAATCCAAACCGTGCGAAAGCGTTGCTTGGGCGTAAAGCTTCTCGGCTCTGGTTCTGAAAACCAGCTCGGTTCAAATCCGCGCGTGATATTTTCCGAAACACTTATGCGCTCAAGTGCTTGAACCATCTGACGTCCCCTATCGTCCTCAGCATCACGAACATGAAGCACACGCACGTGACGCAGCGATGGCGGCTAGGTGACAATTTAGGGACGCGACGCGACGTCGAGCGGCGCCATTTCCGATGCCGGCAAGCGCGCACCCATAATCGACGCCAAGGTTGGCGCGATCATGCGCATATCGATCACCCCGAGATCATGCCCCCGCTTTATATCTGGGCCCATCACCATGAACACGGACCGCATCAGCGGCTCATCGGGCAGATAGCCGTGCGTGCCCCTATAGGCCGCCGCACTCAGAAGCGGGGCATTGGCTCCTTTGAACGCTCCGGATGTCGCGCCAGGCTTGAAACCAACGTAAAAGCTAGCCTGGGGGTTCGCGCCCTTCGCCCGAATTGCGGATGGGTCGAGAACACGATCGATTTTGAGCTCGGGCTGTGCCTGGAGGCGAGCGAGCAAATCAGCCACCCGCGAGATAAGCGCGGGGTCTTTTGGGTCTGCTAGGACAATCGCAGCCGACCCACCCGACGGCCAGGGCATCGCCTGCCAACCGACAATCTTGCCAGCAGAATCAAGAGTGATGAGGCCTGCATCGAGAAATGCGCGAAACAGGTTCACCTCTGTATCGACAGGCGAAAAGCCGTGATCAGAGGCAACTGCAATAACACTATCAGGGCGCGCTTCATTCTGCGCCTCGACAAGCTCGCCAACAAGAGCATCGATTTTCTCAAGAACAGCGCGTGCCTGAGACGTATCGGGACCAGCCAGATGCTGCTCATGATCATAAGCTGTCAAATAGACGGTGGTAAAATCAGGCCGATGGCGACGGATCAGCTTCACTGCAAATCGCGCCCGGTTCGTGTCCCCGTCAATGGTTTCATCGATGCCCTGCGCATAACGCGTGCCATCTGCCTCAAGCTGCTTTATCAGACCAGGTGTCGCCAAGGCGGCCAAAAGCTTGGCGTCGTCGTCATGGCCTGTGCGCCAAATCTGCGGCAGGTTCCAAGTGATCGATCGGATACCGACGCTCACCGGCCAATGCACATTGGCAGTGGTCAAACCTATGCCGGCCGCTGCATCCCAAAGAGTGTCGACCTTGATGTCACTCCCGTACCAGTACCAGCCGCCCTGATTTATCTGACGCGGATCAAAGCTTGTGTTGCTGACGATGCCGTGCCGTAGTGGGGACACGCCTGTTACCAACGTCGCGTGGCTGGGGTAGGTGATTGTCGGCGCGACACCTTTGACGGCCCTTGCCGAACTCCCTTCGACGAGGAAGCGCTTGAGGTTCGGGATTTTGAGGCCTTTTGCTTCGGCTTCATGCACATCGACGGGCCGGAGCCCGTCGATGGCAATGAAAAGGACTGGCGCACCCCAGGCCGGCGCGACCGGGGAGAGGAAGGCAGCGCCGGCAGTGAGGAAATGCCAGCCCTTCATCAGAAGCCGACCTTCACGGAAGCAAAGATCTGGCGGGGCGCCCCGGCAAGCAGCGTCATATTATCGCCGCTATTGCCAAAGCCGTTGGAGCCCAAGGTTGCGACATATTTCTTATCAAGCAGGTTCGTCGCATTGAGCTGGATTTCCACTGGCTTGCGCAGGCCCGCGTCGAACCGATAGCCCAGCGTCGCATCCACCAAGGCACGGCCGGGAACCGATTGGTCATTGGTGTAGGTGAAGTAGCGCTTCGACATATAGTTGACGCCCAACTGACCGTACACGCCGTCACTGTCATAGGCCAACTCGCCACGCAGCAAGTGCTTTGGGGCATCCACAACGGTCTTATCGTTGGTCGCCGCGAGAACTGTCCCTACAGCGTTCACAACATCGTTGCGGTAGGTGGTGTCATTATAGCTGTAAGACGCAAACAGCGTAACCCCATTGCCCAAGCGGAAATCACCAGCCGCTTCAAAGCCAATCGCCCGAACATCGCCAACATTCTGCAGCACCGCCGGGTTACCGACAATCCCAGCGCCCGTCGAAATGCCGAGCAAGCGGTTGCGGAAATTGACGTAGTAAACACCGATGGTGCCGTTGAAACGCGCATCAGTGAAGCGGGCACCAATTTCATAAGTGTCCGACTCTTCCGGCTTGAGGCTACCCTTAATGGCATCGAAACCAGCTTGAGTTGTCGAGAAAGGACCACTGGTGGTGGACGAGGTGAACGCCCGCGTTACCTGCGTAAAGCCACCAAATAATTCGGCGTTCGAACTGATCTTATACGCTGCGCCCAGATGCGGCTGGAACCAATCCTTCGAACCAATCTTACCCGCGGCGCGACCAGCCGCGATCACCGGCTTGGACTCATTATCAACCTTAAAGCCCTTCCAGCCGATGTTGATCGTCGCATCGCCAAAGCTGATCTTGTCCTGAACATAATATTGGAGAGTATCCGTCGCGAAATCGAACTCCCACTGCGTGAAGAAGGGGTTCTTCATGAACTCACGATGGTCGACCCCAGGCGCCGTGCGGCTTGAATAGGCGTAGAAACGGCGTGCTTGGTTAAACTTGTTATTTTCGTACCAGAGGCCGAACGAGATTTCTTGAGCACCCAAGCTGGCATTGAGGCTACCAAAAGCCCCGGTGCGCTTCAGATCATATTCGGTTGTCCGAACCGACATTGGCACGCCCGTCGGGCTGTTGACATAGGGCGTACCCCATGTCCCCTGCCCGTCATTCTCATGATAATAAACCTTCGCTTTCGCGGTGATCTGATCGCCCAGAGGAGCCGTCAGGCCGAGCGCGGCGATGGTATCCTTGCGCAGCCCCGAGGCGTCATAATAGGCGTCGTCGGCTGAGGTGATCGGGCTGGGATAAACAGTACCAGCAGCCGGATTGAGCGGCGCCGTCCCCGTGTCCCCACGATTGGCTGCAATATCTGCCACCAAAACGGCTTTCGCATAGTTGGACGGCCCAAAATTGTCCCAATCATAGCCCAAGCGGCTGATCATCCCGAGCGAGAGATCTTGATAATCCTGCTCGGCACGGTCTGAATAGCTGGCATACGCATCAAGCGCCGCATCCCCCAAAGGCAGAACCGCCTTGGCGTTGACCATCATGGTCTTTTGCTCGCCATCGCCCTTCCACTTGTCGGTCTTATGATATTGACCTGAAACATAGGCTCGGGCGCCATCACGACTACCAAAGCCAAGCCGCGTATAGCCACGCATCATATTTTCAGAGCCATAGGTGAAGCTGGTGTCGGCCCCCAGAACATCCGCCGGATCAACCGAGAGAAATTCAAGTGTGCCGCCCAAATTATTCGTGGACTGGGTCCCGATCGAGCCGGCACCTTGCGAAACGCGCGTCACAGCGATGTTTTCCGGCGAAATGGCGCGCGAGACATGAAGACCATTATTGTTGCCATAGGTCATATCGCCCAGCGGAATGCCGTCGAGCGTGAAGCCAAGCTGGTTCTGGTTAAAGCCGCGGATCGTGACGCGCGTCGACCATTCGTAATTCCCGAACGGGTCTGCCGATTGGAAATTAACGCTGGGAAGCTTCTCAATCGCCTTGAGCGGGCTGGTGCCGGACGCAAGAATGGTCAAATCCTGCGTAGACAGTTCTTGAACCTGGCGGGTCTCACCCCGTCCAATAACGATGATTTCCGCATTTTCTTCAGCAACTTCTGTCTCTGCAGCTGGCGATTGAGCAAATGCCGGAAAGGCCACAATGGCGGTGCTGGCAAGCAAAAGCGAAGTGATCGAACGCATGAAAATTTCCCTGATGGAGTTATATTGCACCTGCGCAATAATCCGCTTTCATGACCAGATCGTTCAACTTTAATGACGCAAATATGACGTCGATTTTATTTTTCCGTATTTCGCAACCGCAAAAAAATAGGCAGGATGCATGCGCATCCTGCCTGAAAATCGAGATAAGGTCTGCCGAAATAAGCCGAGGTTTAGAACTTCATGCTCGCCGACAGTGAAAAGCTACGGCCGACATCATAGCTATTGACGTCCACCCGATTTGCACCGGCTTGTTGATACTCGATATGGCGGCGACCGGTCAGGTTACGCGCCTCGAATTTCAGTTCGAGTTCACCGCCCAAAAGCTCAATGCCCTCACGCGCGACAAAGTCGAGCCGGAAGCCGGGCTTTTCAATCACGTCAGGCTGGGGTGGCGAACCAAAAATGCCTCGGCTGATGACACGATCGCTGGCATAGGTGATCATGATCGTCTGTTGCGACAAACGATCTTGATTTTCCAACGCCAATTGCAGGTTGACGATATGGTCAGACTGACCGGTCAGCTTGGCGCCATCGGAGAAAAAGTCTGTGGCACGCGTCGAGAATGCCCCATAAACTTGGGTCGCGTCACCCTCTTTCACCTGAAGCTTCGATTGGGTGAAGGTGTAGTTTCCAATCACGACAATTTTACGCGGGGCGAAGAACCCGGTGTCCGCGATCGAGAAGTCCTTCTGCGCATCGGCCTCAAGCCCGTATAAGGTTGCACGCGGGGCGTTTGCATAGGATGTTGTGAAGTTAGAATTGATGAACGCCTCGATCGGATTATCGATGCGCTTGAAGAAGCCGGCGAGCGATAGCTTTTGCTGCGGAGCGTAATACCATTCTACCCGCGCTTCGCCGTTATATAGCTGGCTGTCTGTTAACAACGGGTTCCCGCGATACTCACGGTTGCTGTCCGGATCATAATAAGGCTGGTTGATCAGCTCGCGAAATTGCGGGCGCGCGATCGTTTTCGAGCCGCTGAGGCGGGCCTGCAGGCCGGTGTCAATTTCCCATGTCACGGTCGCCGCGGGCAACCAATAGTTGCGCTTCAACGCGGTACCCACCGTCGATGCCCCCTCGGATAGGAACACCTTGATCGGATCCACCGTGAGATTCCCCATCTCATAACGTACACCGGCATCGATGCTGATGCTGTCATTAACCCGCCAATTGATCTTGCCATAGCCGGCCTTGTTGCGCAGCTTGGCGAGGAAAGCCGGATTGCCTTCATCCGCTTCGATCATTTCGATGGAGAAGTTATCGATGATGCTCGGGGCGAGCAGATAGTCAGGCCGGAACATCGTGACAGCACTCGGCAAGCACGAGGCAGGGTTCAAAGGCACGCCTTCGCAGATCGGCGGAGCGAGGAACTGAAATTGCCGCCGCGCGCTCGTCCGCTTGGTGTCCGAATAGGCGCCACCCGCGGTGAGGGTAAGATCAGGACTTGCCTTGAAAACAAGGTCGCCACTTGCCGACCACAAATCTTCGTCCAGATCCGAGAAGGTGATGCTCGCATCACCGCCGTTACCGTTGTTCAACCGATTGACGAAATAGGCGCCCAAGGGATCCGCATCGGTGTTGGTGCGCAGATATTCAAACGACAATTCGAACGGCGCTTTACGCTGCGAATTGGCATAGCCACCGCGCACATCCAAGCTCAGCTCAGGCGAGAACTGAAATTCACCAACCAGCTGGGAATTGATGAGCTGGCGCTCATACCACGCCGTGGTCTGGCGCATGCGATCGACACTTGTCTGGCCTTGGCGGCCGATCGACAGCCGCGCCTGTTTCGACGTATCGTGGATATAGAGGTTGGTCCAGCGCAGCTTATTATCGCCAAATTCTAGGCCAAGTCCGACCAAGCTGTTCATCACGATACGATTTTCGGTGTTCAGGCCCAGAAAATCCGACTCGATCGAGTTCAAATCAGCACTCAGCGAACGTTGCTGAGTGGGCTGACGCGACTGCCACTTGTTGCTATATCCAAAGGTGCCAATCACGCCAAAATTGGCGTCGCCAATGTCCCAAGACGTGGCTCCGGAAACCGACCCCGAAAAATTAGCCGGGAGATGTTTCCAGCTTTGCAGCACAGCGTTTCGGCTTGTCACCAGCTCGCGCGCGATCGCCTGCGTATCGACATCGCCAGAGCTCATTCGCTTCTGACTGTCAAAAAACGCCTGAAGGGCGGGCGGCACATCGCGATTGCCGTTGTCAAACCCCGTCCAGTCGGCCTTGCTCCCATAATAGGTATAGCCAAGATTGCCTGTGGTTTCCGTATCACCGGAAACGCCGAACCCAATGGAGAAAAACGGCTCTTTGCTGACCGCCTTCGTCGTGAGATTGATGACGCCCCCGCCGAACTCACCCGGATAGTTGGCCGAATAGCTCTTTTGCACGAGGGACGACGCGATCACGCTGCTCGGGAAGAGGTCGAGCGGAACGACGCGCTTCAACGGCTCCGGGCTGGGCAAGGGGGAACCGTTTAACAGCGCCAGCGAATAACGGTCGCCGAGGCCGCGTACGTAAACATAGCCGCTGCCTACGACGCTCAACCCCGTGACACGACCCAGGGCGCCAGCAATATTGCCTTCGCCGGTGCGCGCGATTTCGGCCGTGGAAAGAATGCTGATCACCTGCTGGGAAGCACGCTCCAAATTGCGATCTCGGCGCCCTGTGACGACGATGTCACCGCCCGGGATCGACACTTCGACATTTTCTTCCACCGGCTGTTCCGAGGCGACAGCCGCTTCTGCCGCCGACGGAGGCGCTTCTTCTGCCATGGGGGCCGGTGCTTCAGCGCCGGGCGGGGTGGCCTCTGCGACAGCCGATTGAGCATAGACAAATGTCGGCGATGACAGCGCAGTCGTCAAAAGAATGGCGCCGGCAATCCGCGATGAAATGGGCATCGAAAATCCCCCTAGAAGCGTAAGAAGAAAATTTGGGGGCAGCCAGAGACTGACCACCCCCACACAGCATCCCTGTCCGTCGACCCTTAGGTCGTCGGCAATGACGCGCAGGATGTTGAGGCACTGCCGAAGTTGGCAGCTGCGCTGTTGCACGTCCAACCGGACCACCAGGTATCAGAGCTGCTTTGAACGGCCCCGATATAGGTTGTCCGTGTGAACCAAGCGTCCACAGTCGAAGCGTCAAAAGCCGTCACGCCATTTTCGTTCGTCCCGTTAACAAAGAGACTGGCGAGCGTCGGGGTGAAGGCATCATTATTATTGTTCGCACCCGAACCAAACAGCGTCTGGACGTCAGAGGCAGTATAGGCCGCAGTGCCGGAACCAGAGCCAAGATATTTGGTGCTGTTACACTGCATGACAACCGAGCGTGCCGAGAAGGTCGCGCGGGTCGATGTTGAGCCTGAGCCATTGATCCGGAGACACTCGTTATTCGGTGCAAGGATGATCGAGTTCATCATGGTCGTGTCCGAATTGCCGCGGAACAGCATCGCCGCCAACGCATTGGCTTCGTTGTCCGCACTGGTCTGAGGTTGGATAGCCAAGAGGTTGGAGATACGCAGGCGGGTGCGCGGTGTATCTGTTTCGTTGCTGTTGCTGTCGATTTCGAGCAGCGCATCACCCTTGGTCGCCCGCGGGAGGAGCATCGCATATTGCAGATCCATCTGCGCCCCAGTGTCGACATCTAGGCTGTCGTCATCAGCGCCGGTCGCGACATAATGCTTAAGCTTCACCACGCCGCCGAAAAATTCTGCGCCATCGTCAGAGCTGTTGTGCGACTGGATGTGATCGAGGATCGTGCCCGAACCAATGGCTTCGGTCGTCAGCGCCTGCAATTCCTTACCCGCGCTCAAGGCAAAACCCGAGAAGCGGATCTGAACATAGCTCATCCGACCCGAACTGTCGGCCGGATTGGCGCCGCCAAAGCGGGCGAGGTCCGCCGCACCTTCGGTGTCACGCTCGCACGTATTCCCTGCGACCGTCCCGACGTTACAATCCGTGACAGGCGCACGGCCGAGCAGCACCACGCCACCCCATTGGCCTTGCGAGGTATCGTCGTTCAGACCCAGAACATTGTCACGGCTAGTGAAGATGATCGGCGCAGACGCTGTGCCCACCGCTTCAATCTTGTTACCGCGATTGACCGCAAGCCAAGACTGGCCGGTATTGCCGAACAAAATAACACCGGGCTGAATGGTCAAGGTGACCTTCGTATCCGCCGTCAGAGCGGCCGAGGTGCAGTTTACCGTCGTCGAGGTGTAGGGCGCTGCAGCTGTCGGCGCGGCGAAACCGCCATCACAGCCAACATCAACGCGACCGTTCATCGAATAGAGAAGACCAGGGACCTTCGGCAGCGTCGTCGACACTTTAATCGTGCGCGGCAACTGACAGACACGCCACGTGCCGGTCGGCCCCGTGATCGTCCCGGCGTCAGTCAAGCCTTGCGGATCAGAGATTGTTGGGCAGCCCGCTGCCGCAGTGACTGTTCCGCCACCACCGTTGGAGCCCCCAGTTGTTCCGCCTGAGGTGGGATAGTTAATGGTCACGTTCCCCCCCGTGCCGGGCGACGCGATATCGCTCGGTCCGCAGCCGGCAAGCGCGAGAGCGCTGCACCCGACAAGGACAAAGCCTTGGAATTTCTTCACGGTAAATCCCCTTAGAATAGCTAGCGGGACAGATGATTCTGTCTTGCGTCCCGAGTCCTTAAGGGGCTTTGATGTCAGTTTGTTTTCAGTGATCTTACAATTTGGGGTCGAATCTCACACCCGATGCGCGCTGTGAAACTCATTTCAGAAGATCTGCATGATTAGGGGTCCAGGCCTTTAAAAAATGAGAGCCTCTTGAGAAGCCCCAAGTTCAGCCAGAAATCCCGTTCTTTGGCGCTCGCGTCCTGAAAGGAGGTGCTCTTGTGGCACCCTCGTCATCGAACTGTCACGTTTTTGAAGCAGATCACTTTCAGGAAAAACAATGTCTCTCATGCGATTCTCTTGGTGCCTCGGTGCAATTCTAACGGTGTTGGCGATGCCTTTTCCGGCGCGGGCTGATGTTCTCGAGATTGGCGCCAATGGGGCCCAATGGGTCGCAGGCGGGCCGCCAAAACCTCGCTCTGAGAGTGTGCCCACAGGCTTTGACGGCGCGCAAACCCCTTCCGCCTCGCGCGCTCCGGCTGAATGGCAGCCCTATTTGGCGGCAGTTGCGGCGCGATATGATTTGAGCCCTGCATTGCTCGAAGCGCTCATCTGGCAGGAAAGCAGATGGCAGCACCGCGCAGTTTCTCCGGCAGGCGCTCGGGGATTGGCGCAACTCATGCCCAACACAGCCCGCGATTTGGGTGTCAATCCGGATGACCCTTTTGCAAATATCGAAGGGGGCGCTCGCTATCTTAAGATGCAACTGACTAATTTCGGCGGGAACATCGAAAAGGCTCTCGCCGCTTATAATGCTGGCCCGGCCCGCGTCGCGCGCGCAGGCGGAGTTCCTCGCATTCGCGAAACCCAAGACTACGTCGCGGCCATTCTCGGCCGCCTATCTAATCCCGTTCGGAGATGAACATGATGGGGAAAAAACGACTCCTTTCCGCCTTTGCAGCAGCTTTTGGGAGCATCCAGCCCGCTTTGGCGCAGACGACCAACCCACAAGGATCTGGTCCGATCGTGGCCGCGCTGGGTTGGCTCCAAGGCACCTTATTGGGCAATGTCGCAACGGCCGTTGCGGTGATGGCGATTGCCGGGGTTGGCTTCATGATGCTGACCGGTAGGATGAACTGGCGCTATGGTATGACAGTCATCATCGGCTGCTTCATCCTTTTTGGCGCTGGGGCCATTGTTTCGGGCATACAGTCCGCAGCGGCGGGCTGATCTGCTGATGAGCCTTGTCCGCTATCCGGTCCATCGCGCGCTCACGCGACCGCAAATGTTTGGCGGCGTGACGTACAGCTTTTTCATCATCAACGCGGCGGTGACGACCGAGATTTTTTTGATCTCAAAAAGCTTCTGGGCACTCCCTGTGGCGGTCCTAATCCACGTTGCGGGTTATCTAGCCTGTCTTCGCGAGCCGCGGATGTTTGACCTGTGGGTCACCAAGGTCTCGCGCTGCCCCCGCGTTCGGAACTGGCGGTTTTGGGGCAGCAACAGCTACGCTGCTTAAAGGATCTGGAAGCCATGGGATTGTTCTCCAGCGCAGACGGGCACATGATGTCGTTGCGGTCTAAAGAGTTACTGGCAGGAAGCCGTCTTCCGTATCGCTACATGCTCGATGAGCATGTGTTGGTGCTTGACGATGGCTCCGCGATGATGGCGCTGCATGTGCCAGGTCTCAGCTTCGAAACAGCTGATAGCGCGGAACTCAATGCTCAGACAACAGCGCGAGAAATCATGTTCCGTAGCGCGCTCGATTCCCGGTTCGTCTTTTATCATCATGTCGTGCGGCGGCGGGTGCATGTCGGGCTCGATAGTCACTTTGATGATGTCCTCGCGCGCCATATTGATGAGGCGTGGAAAGCCAAGCTTGCCCGAGGCGCTCTTTTTGTTAACGACCAGTTTGTTACCTTGGTGCGCCGCCCCGCCCGCGGCAAAACCGGCTGGCCGGAGCGGGCGGCAAAGCTCCTTCGCCGTCAGCGCGAAGGGGTTGAAGAGGTTGACCCAAATGATATCCGCGCCTTGCGCGCTGCGGCCAGTGCCTTTCAGGCATCCCTAAGCGCCTATGGCGCGCGCCTATTGGGCAATTATGAGGGCAAGACGGGTTCCTGCTCCGAGGTGCTCGAGCTTCTGTCTGCGATTTTCAACGGGGAAATGCGACCGGTGCGGTGCCCCGCGCCGGCCACCAAGCTTGGGGATATGCTGCCCTATAAGCGGATTAGCTTCGGCATGGATGCGCTTGAACTCCGCGGAGCAAGCGCGCCAAGCTTCGCGTCGATGATCAGCCTAAAGGACTATCCGGATAGCACCTCTCCAGGCTTTACCGATAACTTGCTGCGCTTGCCCTATGAACTTGTTCTTACAGAGAGCTTTGCGCCAAGCGATCGGCAAGTGGCGCGGGAACGCATTGACCTTTCCGTCCGCCGTTTGCGCGCCGCGGATGAAGAAGCCCAGGCCGAGCGCCGTGAGATGCAGAGTGCGCGCGATGCATTGGGCGTCGGCGCCGTGGGGTTTGGGGATCACCATTTATCCGTCCTCGTGCGCGCAGACGATCTCGACACTCTCGATGAAGCCACCGCAACATGTGCAGCGGCGCTTGCGGATGCTGGGGCCGTCGCTGTCCGAGAAGATATGAATTTAGAGCCCGTTTTTTGGGGCCAATTCCCGGGTAATGAAGCATTTCTTGTACGCCGCGCGATGATATCGAGCGCGAACATGGCGTGCTTTTCCTCGCTGCACGGCTTTGCGATGGGCCAGGCGCAGGGCAATCACTGGGGCGAGGCTGTGACATTGCTTCAAACCACCAGCTCGACGCCTTTTTTCTTCAACTTCCATCATGGTGACTTGGGCAATTTCAGCATCATCGGACCATCCGGCTCGGGTAAAACTGTGGTGATGAATTTCTTGGCAGCTCAAGCCCAAAAATTCTCCCCCCGCACAATCTTGTTCGACAAGGATCGCGGCGCTGAGGTGTTTGTTCGCGGCATTGGTGGCGTTTACAGCCGCATCGTTTCTGGCGAGCCCAGCGGCTTTAATCCGCTAGCGCTAGAAGACACTCCCGTTAATCGGGCGTTTTTGCGCGATTGGTTGGGCGTTCTGCTTTCGGCCCAGGATTCTGAAGAGCAAGCTATCATCGCCGCGGCCGTTGATGCCGCCTATATCAACGATCCGGCTTTACGGCGCCTGACCAACTTCCGGGAGCTACTCTCGGGGCGGAAGCGCCCAACGCCGGGCGATCTTGCCAGCCGACTTGAAGCCTGGGTGGGCGACGGGGAATATGGCTGGCTGTTTGACAACGCCCAAGACCGGCTCGATCTGTCGAGTAAAACGCTCGGCTTCGATATGACCGCGCTGCTCGAAACGCCCCGGCTGCGCACCCCCACGATGATGTATCTTTTCCATCGGATCGAGGAGCGATTGGACGGGCTGCCGACGATGATCCTCATCGACGAAGGGTGGAAGGCGCTTGACGATGAGGTATTCGCAGCCCGCATCCGGGACTGGTTGAAAACGCTGCGGAAACGCAATGCGCTGTTGGGCTTTGCAACCCAGTCGGCTCGGGATGCGCTGGACAGCAAGATTTCGGCAGCGCTCGTCGAGCAGACTGCGACAATGATTTTCATGCCCAATGCCCGCGCGCGGCCAGAAGATTATTGTGAAGGATTTGGGCTTACGGAACATGAGCTAGACTTGATCCGCAATCTGCCCGCGCACAGCCGGTGCTTCTTAATCCGGCAGCCCAACGCGTCGGTCGTTGTGCGGCTTGATCTTTCGGGCATGCCCGATCTGATCACCATTTTGTCGGGCCGTGAGTCCATCGTACGCCACTTGGATGGGCTGCGCGCCCGCGCTGGCGATGAACCTGCGGCGTGGTTCGAAGCTTTGACAGGAACAGCCTGGCCGGGGCCATCCGCACTCCCTAGCGATTCCAAACATGAGCAGGCCGCATGAGCGATCAATGCGCCCCTATTGTTGCAGATGCGTCAGCGGGCATTTTGTCCGCCTTGCGCGCTGTGGACTGCTTGGCGAATAAGACGACGCTGGCCGCCTTTGAACGGCTCTTCGGCGGCCAAGGGGTCTTGCTGCCGGCATTGACGATTTTACTAACGCTCTACATTGCCTTTTTCGCGATCTCGCTTCTGACGGGCAGGAGTCGCTTGGGGATTTCAGCGCTTACGCCCCGCATGATGACCATGGGATTGGTGCTCACATTTGCCACGAGCTGGGTCGCCTATCAAAATGTCGTTTGGACCCTTGCAACAGCTGGCCCAGACCAGATCGCCGGCATTATCGTTGGCGCGAAAGGCTCTGCGACGGAAGTCTTCGCCAATCGCATCGATCTCATCCTACGCGCCGTTTCCGAAGTGGCACAGGTTGCTTCAGGCTCGGTAACCGACGCTGCGAGTGCGACCGCTGCCGGCAGTTTTTCCCCCGGCAATCTAATGTGGCTTGGGGCGCTTTTGCTGTTGTTGGGTACCGTCGGGGTTTTGGTGACATCGCGCATTGCGCTTGCCGTGCTGCTGGCGGTCGGGCCTGTTTTCGTCCTCTTTGCCCTGTTCAACGGGACCCGCGGGCTTTTTGCAGGGTGGCTCCGCGCGATCGTGCTGACCGCTATTACGCCGATGTTCGTCGTTGTCGGGGGCGGCATGATGCTCGAATTGCTAGTTCCCGTTGTTAACGGCCTTGTCGATGAGGAGGGCATTAACGGCCGTGCTGTGCTCGCGGTGTTCCTCATTTCGGCTGTGCATGTGGCGCTCATGATCATGGCATTTCGAATTGCCTCTTCCGTTGTTTCGGCGTGGTCAGTGTTCGGGCTGAGCCAACCGGAAAGTCGCGGGGATCGGGGGTCCGACATCCAAAATAATCCGGCCCCGGCTTATGCACTGCCCGCCCCCCTCTCCGCTTCAACGTCCAGCTCGACGGCCAGCCGACCGGCCATCATCTCTGGCTTCACGCCATTGAGCGGGGATGCAGGGAGCACCAGCAGTCCCGCCTCGACGACACCCTCGCGAACCGTGATTGAAACCATGCCGTCCGCAACCCAAATAGCCGGGAGCGCCACCTCGCGCACGCGCGGCATCGGCAGCCGGTTTCAATCGCCTCCCGTCCGAATGAAAGACCAGGTGAAATGAAGCGCCCCTTCTTCCTCGCGATTCTGCTGGCAACGCCACTGACCCCCGCCGCCCAAGCCGCCGACACTCGCCTCGTTTCGCATAGCTATAAAGCGGGCGAGGTCGTTCGTATAAATGCGCGACTGGGTGTTCAGGCGGTGATTGCGTTTGGCGATGATGAACGTATCGAGAATGTCGCGATTGGCGATTCCGTCAACTGGCAGATTACCCCGAATAAGCGGGCCAATCTTTTGTTCGTAAAGCCGGTGTCAGCCCGCGCACAAACCAACCTGACGGTTGTGACCGATCGCTACAGCTATTTCTTCGATCTGGTGGCTGGCGCTGGCCAAGCTCCTGTCTATCAGTTGCGGTTTACCTATCCAGATGCCCCCCGCCCCAGCGCGGCCGGCCAGGCACCCGCGTTAACGGCTGAAGAAAGTGCACTGGCTGCCGGGGCCCCAACGGAGTTGCCGATCGACCCCAAAGATATCAACTATTCGTGGCGTCGCTCGGGAGTCGCGCAGCTTTTGCCAGACAGAATCTTTGACGACGGCCGGGCGACTTATCTCAGTTGGCCGCAAAAAGGGACAATCCCGGCGCTCTTCATTGTCGATGAAAAGGGCGAGGAAGGCCCAATCAACTATGCTGTCCGCGACGATGTCATCATTGTCGACGGCGTGCCGCCCCAGATCATCCTGCGCTCTGGTCGCAGCAAGGCCATCCTTGAACGTCAAGCGCCGGTGCGCGCACCTCAGCCGCCACAGGCTGTAGATATGCTGGAAAAGAAATAAGCCATGACAGATCCGAACTCTGCCCCACGCTTACTGGATCGCGAAGACGAAGGCGATCCGCGTGACCAGGAGGCGCTTCCTTCTGGGCTGGCCACCCGGAACAGCCTGCCGTTGGTTGCTCAGCGGAACCCCGGCCGAGATGTGGCCGTCGTTTTGGCAGGCTTTGCCTTTGTGGGCCTTGTTGGGGCCGTCACCTTTTCCAATCTGACGGCGTCGCGTGAAGGGACCGCGCCGACCGCCCAACCCCCTGCAGCCCGCGCCCCTGCTGCTGCGGCCTCAGAGATCGCTCCCGCCGTTCCTGCAGCTGCCATCACCCCAGTTAGCGAAACTGGTACAACCGTCCCGATGCCAAACGCGCTTCCTGCAGCACCCGCGCCCTCTGCCGCCCCTCCCGTCATCGCTACAAATCCTAACGGGTCTGCAACTGTCGTTTTTGATGCCAGCGCACTGCCTTTAGCTGCTGCGCCGGCTGACACCCCAGCAAGCCCCGCGGCCGCCGGTGCCACTCCGAACGCGAATGATGAATTTGCCGGCCGAATTGGCGTGGGTGGCGCAAAGGCTGTGGCCACGGCCGCCATCGATCCCAAGGCAACCGTGACCCAAGGCACCTTGATTCCCGCGGTTCTCGAGACGGCCATCAATACAGATGTCCCAGGCTATGTGCGTGCTGTCGTTTCCGCGGATGTGCGGTCCTTTGACGGCAGCCGCGTCCTGATCCCCCGATCTTCGCGCCTCATTGGTCAGTATAAAAGCGGCCTGCAAGCAGGCCAGAAGCGGGCTTATGTCATCTGGACCCGATTGATCCGCCCAGACGGGGTTTCGGTCAATATTGGGTCCCCCGCAGTGGGCTTTTCCGGTGAGACCGGGCTTGGCGGCAAGGTGCAGACCCATTTCTTTGAGCGCTTTGGGTCGGCCATGCTCTTGTCAGTGATTGGGGGGCTATCCGCCATTGGGGGCAATTCCGGCGTCGTCATTGCAAGTAGCGGCCAGTCTGCGGCTGCCGCTGCTGTTGGACAAAGCGCGCAAATTGGCCCGACGGTGCGGGTACGCTTGGGTGAGCCCATTCGCGTCTTTACCGCCCGCGACTTAGACTTTTCGAAGGTCATGTCGGATTAAGCGGGATGAACACAGACCTGCCAGACGTCCTTACACCAGAGCCAGCGCCGCAACGCAGCGTGTATCTGGATGCTTATCTCAAGCCCTTCCGAAAATGGTTGGACCGTGAGACGGTGACAGAGCTTCTGGTTAACCGACCAGGCGAGCTTTGGGTTGAGGATGCATCGCGCGCTGGAATGCAGTGCATCAAAGTGCCCGAAATCGATGATCAATTGCTGCAACGCCTCGCCGAGCAAGTGGCACGGATCAGCCATCAGGGCATCAACCGGGAGCACCCCCTTCTCGCAGCCACGCTTCCTGACGGCGCACGGATCCAACTATGCGGCCCCCCCGCCACGCGACGTCATTGGGCAATGGCGATCCGACGTCACCGGCTCGTTGATTTGCCGCTCGATGCCTATGATCGTGGCCCCATCAAACCGGTGCGTGTCGGCGAGATGGTGGATGCTGATTTGAACCCGATTGCCTTCTTGCGCGCCGCCGTTCGCGAGAAACGAACCATCCTCATTGCGGGTGGTACATCCACCGGAAAGACGACCTTTCTCAACGCGATGCTCCGCGAAATTCCGCCGCATGAGCGTATTGTTCTTGTCGAGGATACCGCAGAGCTGAAGCTGCCGGGGAAGAATGGTGTCGGGCTTATTGCGGTGAAAGGGGAGTTGGGCGAAGCGAAAGTTTCCGCAAATGACCTGCTTCAAGCCGCGCTGCGGCTGCGGCCCGACAGGATTGTGCTAGGTGAATTACGTGGCACCGAAACGGTCAGCTTCTTGCGGGCGATCAATACGGGGCACCCCGGCTCCTTTTCGACCGTCCATGCCAACAGCCCGAGGGGCGCATTAGAACAAATCGGCTTGATGGCGATGCAGAGCAATATTGGCCTCACCCGCGCCGAAACCCTCGATTATGCCGCGCAGGTGATCGATATTGTCGTACAGCTGGATCGTATCGACGGCCAAAGGGGTATCGCCAGCATCGCCGAAGCCAAAAAATTGATCGCTTGAGAACAAGGCGGATCAGTCTGATGCAAGGACATAAAGCCAGACGGTGGGTGCGGGTTTTGGACATTATTTTTCCGTCTGCCGACCGTTAGCTCTAATTTCGCTAGCTGCGCTTGATGCATATGATCTATTTTCGAGATTTACCTTACAGCGCTTGGGGACAACGTCATTTACGGTGTCGAATATGCGCTGTTCGCTGTGCCACCGATCCAGGTATTGCGCCCGAAGAAATTCATTAGGCTCACACCTGTACTGGTCTGCGTAATAGTTCACCCCCGCCTGCGCCTCTTCTCGCAACTGAAGTAACTGCTCCAGCTGTTCCTTATGCTCTTTTGTTTTAGGCCCTTCGACCCTTGCCACCATTTCGACCCAAGCCTTTTGTGAATGTCGATCGCCCTTGATCGCAGCAACGCTCATTGCGCGATAGACAGCCTGAATTGCCGGCAGATCAACAATTTGTGAAATAAAACTGCGCATGAAATCCACCTGATTCAAATCATAGACCGTCAATAAATTAGTGATGTAAAATCACTTTTTGGCCATATCTGAAGATCATTTTTACATTTCAATGAAAAAATGGCAGATTTTTACTTTTTCGATCCAATTTATTTCGAAATATATATGAGATGATATTTTTTATATTTGAATGAATTTATCTTCTCTGCGGTAGACTTTATGAATTTCGTTTCCTGATGGTGAAAAAAACATTCCCTGATAATTCCCGAGGAACAGGGAGTTTGTGCCGAGAGACTAATGCTGCATCCGGTGGCCACACCTCCACTTCCTGCCGCGTTAGGTTCCCCACACGCAGCCTCGGTTGCCCGCCCTATAGCGCTTAGATAAAGTGCGCCGTCGTCTTGGCCCTCACCTCATCGGCCGTGACCCCCGGCGCCATTTCGATGAGCTTGAACGGGGAATGATGGTCTGCCCGCTGGAATACGGCGAGGTCGGTGATGATCATATCGACCACATTCTTGCCGGTGAGCGGCAGCGTACATTGGGGGATGAACTTCGGGCTGCCATCTTTGGCGTTGTGTTCCATCACGACGATGATCTTCTTGACGCCCGCGACCAAGTCCATCGCACCGCCCATGCCCTTGATCATCTTGCCGGGGATCATCCAGTTGGCGATGTCGCCGCCTTCAGAGATTTCCATCGCGCCAAGCACCGTCAGATCAATATGCCCGCCGCGGATCATCGCGAAGCTCTGCGCGCTGTCAAAATACGCGCTTTGCGGCAGTTCACTGATCGTCTGCTTGCCGGCGTTGATCAGATCGGCATCTTCCTCGCCCTCATAGGGGAAGGGTCCGATGCCGAGCATCCCGTTCTCACTCTGCAGCGTGACGGTGATGCCTTGGGGCACGTAGTTCGCGACCAAGGTCGGGATGCCGATGCCGAGGTTCACGTAAAAGCCGTCCTGAAGTTCCTGGGCGGCGCGGGCCGCCATCTCATCGCGAGTCCAGCTCATTGGGCTGCCTCCTTTTGGCGAACGGTGCGGAACTCGATCTTCTTGTCATATGGCGCACCCAGGACGATGCGCTGGACATAGACGCCGGGAAGATGGATGCCGTCCGCATCGAGGCTACCCAAAGGCACAATCTCTTCCACTTCGACCACGCAGACCTTGCCGCAGGTGGCAGCAGGCAGGTTGAAGTTGCGCGCCGTCTTTCGGAAGACAAGGTTGCCGCTTTCATCGGCCTTCCACGCCTTCACAATCGCAAGATCCGCAAAGATGCCGCGCTCAAGGATAAACTCTTGCCCGTCGAAACTCTTCACCTCTTTGCCTTCGGCCACAGCGGTGCCCACGCCCGTCTTTGTATAGAAACCGGGGATGCCCGCCCCGCCGGCGCGCATTCGTTCCGCCAGCGTACCTTGGGGGCAGAACTCGACCTCCAGCTCACCTGCCAAATATTGGCGCTCAAATTCTTTATTCTCACCGACATAAGAGGAGATCATCTTCTTGATCTGGCGCGTGCGCAGCAGTTTCCCCAGCCCCTCGCCATCAATCCCCGCATTGTTGGAGGCGACCGTCAAACCCGTCACACCGCTCTCGACGATCGCATCAATCAGACGCTCGGGAATACCGCACAGCCCAAAGCCGCCCGCGGCAATCAACAGGTCATCGCGCAACAGGCCCTTCAAGGCGGCCGCGGCGCTCGGATAGATTTTGCTCATCGGCAGAACTCCTCTGTCGCCTCTTATAGGCCGGCCAGAATATCAGTTCTAATAATTTGTTTTTGAGTTTATTGATTAAAAATGTCTATCAATCGTCTCGCACTCTATCATGTTGAAACCCTGCTCTGGATTGATCGGTTGGGCGGGTTTTCGGCAGCGGCCGCGCGGCTCAACACCAGCCAGCCAACCATTTCCGCGCGGGTGCGCGAAGTGGAAGCACAACTGGGTCTCACGCTCTTCCGACGCGAAGGGCGAAAAATGCGGCTGACCCCCGTGGGACGCCGGCTTGTGGAGAAGCTGGCCCCTTTATGGGATGAAGTTCAAGCCGTATTGGGCGCTGAAAGCGGCATGGCGGGGATGGCGGGGGTGATCCGCATTGGCGCTGGCGAAATCGCAGCAGCCAGCTGCCTGCCAGGCTTTCTGAGCGCGCTGACAACCGTCATGCCCGCCCTTTCCTACCGGCTTGAGATTGATCTCACCGCCAGCATGTTCGCCCGGCTTCTCGCGGGGGATATCGATATGGCCTTTACGGCGGGGCCGCTCGCCCATCCGGCCATCCAAACCCGGCGGATTGGCTCGGCACCCCTGTCCTGGCTCGCCAGCCCTGTCGTTGCGGCACGCTGGCACGCGCGCGGGGAGCCACCGCCGCCGGTCTGGTCCTTATCAGAACAATCGCCTCTTTTTCAGTTGATGCGGGAAGCGCTGCATCAATCTGGCATGGGGACAGCGCCGATCAACCTGTGCAATAATGTCCGCACCATCATCGATATCTTGGCGGCGGGCGGTGGTGTGGCGCTGGCGCCAACGGCTATGGCCGAAGAAGCGCTGCGCACTGGGGTTCTGACGACCCTTCCCGATATGGTCCCGCCGCCATCCCTCCCGTTCAATGTTGCTGTGCGCGCGTCGGAAACCGATACGCTGGTGCAGGATGTTTTTCACCGGGCAGAGGCACTCAGCATCACCTGACTTTGCGCTTTGGCCAAGAAAAAGGGGGAGGGACATCGCCCCTCCCCCCAATGTTCCGAAATGAAAAATTTAAGCCCAGTCGGAACGGACGCGGGTGGCAAGCGCCATCGCAATCCCAACAATGGCAGCACCAGCATAGGCCATGCCGAAGCCGCTGAAGATCGTTGCCAAAGCTTGGCCGATCGACGGGATATTCACGAGAAGCGGCGCACAGACATTCAACGCAACCGCCGTAATCATGGTCCGCTGAAGATCGTCTGACGCGCTCCCTAGGGCTGAAATGCCGCCCAGGATGAGAAGAACCAACGCTGACTCGGGCAGAACAACCGCTGCCCCGGCAATCGCGTAGATGACGGCAATCGCACGTGCCGCCGAATAGATCCTATCCATATGGATACTCCTCTCTCATACCGCTGTCCGTTCTTTTTTGGATCAGCGTTGAGGAGGCTGCGCCTGGGTTGACGTAACGTCAACGACAGACTCGGCCCGATTGGTCTTGTTTGAAGCCAATATGAATCAATAAGTTAGCGGTTTTTATATCCCGAAGCCAGCCTCTCCTCCACGCACAACGCGGCGATAGAGGTGCCATGTTGCATGGCCGAGTACGGGCAGAGCGAGAAACAGCCCCAGAAAAAGGGGAAGCATCGCGACGAACAAACTCACCGCAATTACCGCGCCCCAGAAAATCATGACCACAGGATTAGAGCGCACAGCGGCAACGCTGAAGAAGATAGCGGAGAGGAAATCCACTTCCCGGTCGACCAGCATCGGCAGACTAATGACGGTAATCGCATAAAAGACGAGCGCCATGACGGCGCCAACCGCGCTCCCCACCAGAAGCATCATCACCCCCGCGTCGGAGCGGAGAAACGCGATCGATTCAGACCCCATGCCCGATTCAACAAGAAAAATGGCGAAAATCCCATGGGCAAGGATGATCCAAAAGGTAAACCCAACAAAAACAAACCCGCCCATCATGAGCACCTGATCGTCATCACGACCGCGCAGCGCAGCGAGGATTGCCCGCCAGTGCATTGCCTCGCCCCGTTCATGGCGGCGGCTCACATCATAGAGGCCGACGGCGATGAACGGCGCCAGAAGAGGGAAACCCGCAGCAACGGGGACCAGCCACGCGACTTCACCCCGCTGATAAAGCGCCACATAGAGAAAGAGCCCTGCCGCGACATAAAAAGACGCGAAGAACAGGCCAAAGGTTGGATGTGCGCGAAAATCTCGCCAGCCCGCGGCCAGCGCGGCTGCCAGATCCGCTAGCCGCAAGTCTTTTGCTACCGAGACCGGCGCCTGCTGCGTCCGTTTTCCCGCCATGCTGCCTCTCCCCACCTCGCCGCATCGCCAAGAAGGTGACGGGAAAGAGGCGCGGGATCAACCCTTATCGGGCTTGCCTTCCTGCCTCAAAAAGAAGGCCGCCCGCACAGCTCGTGATCGAGCGGCGCGGACGGCCAGGGAGAGATGGGGTTTCTCGAGAGTTAGAACTTATAGCCCGCCTGAACGCCGATCAGACGACGACCACCTGGCGAGATGAACGAACCACCAAATTCAGCGGCGAGAATGACTTCGTTCACATATTTCTTGTTGAGGACGTTGTTGGCAAAGACGTTGAGCTTCCAACGCTCACCCTCAAGACCCGCGCGCAGATCAAGCACGCCGAAGGTGCCCCGCTTCGCCACATCATATTTGGCATCGCCCACCGATGCCGGCAGGAAGTTAAGCGCAGAGATCGGCAGCAGACCGCTGAAGATCGTCGGCACCGACTGGTTCTGCACCGTGTGGAACCAGGTCGGCCCCGTGATGCGATAATCCGCGCGGAACACAGCGTCCAACTGGTCCGTCACCGGCGTATCGATCTGCGTCCCGACGTTGATCGTATAATCCGCCGTGTAAGGCGACTTGTTGCCGACCGTATAGGGGCGCGAGCTGTTCTTCTTGATCTGCGAGTCTGTGTAGTTGACCGACCCGAAGACCGACCAGCCGCGCATCAGATTGGCATTGGCATTGAACTCCACGCCCTTCAGATCGACGCGATCGATGTTCGACACCACGCGGAGCAAGCCAAAGCTGCCGACATAGAATTCAAAGAACTGCATGTCGGAGACCTTGGTGTAATAGCCCGCCAGATCGAAATTGATCGGGCCTGCCTTGCCGCGGACACCCAGTTCGAACGCGTCAGACTTTTCCTTGCCATAAAGATCGTTCACGCCAACGCCGGCACGGATGGTGCCCGGGTTGTTGAAGTTCTGATCGACAATGGCTTTCGAGCCCTGGTTGTTGAAGCCGCCCGATTTGAAGCCGATGCCATAGTTAGCATAGGCATTGAGGTCCCGAGCCAGTTCATAGCGCAGCGTGATCTTCGGCTGGAACTGTTCAAAGGTTTTGGCCTGCGGCGCGATCGGGCCACCGGACTGGCCGGGGTTGATGGGACCACCCGTGATCGGATCGTTCACAAAGGGAACCTGGTTGGCAACCTTGCGGTGCTCGCTGTCATAGCGAACGGCGATCCCGATATCGAGCTTGTCCGTCGGCTGATAATCGACCGAACCGAACGCCGCATAGACATTCGTGCCGAACTTGTCGTGGAACAGCTGCGAGGTCGGGTTGGAGGATGACGGATCATTATAGAGCTTCTGGATGATGCCCTGGCCCAGATCCGCGCCAAGGCTGACGCCGACTTCGCGCTTGATGTTTAGGTAATAGGCGCCGACCAGCCAGTTGAGCGGTCCATCGCCCTTGGACGACAAGCGCACTTCTGCGGAGAAGTCCTTCTGGTTGCGGAGTTGGTACTGCGTGCCATCGCAGGTGGTCGGGCTGTAAGGCCCGAAGGTCGACCCATTGACCGGATCAAACAAGAACGGCACCGGCACCTTGCCGATAAAGCCCGGCGAGTTCACCGAATAGCCCGTCAGCGCCGCCGTGGTGGCAAAGCACTTGTTCATCACAGCGGTATTCACCGGGTTGGCCGGCGCACCCAGACCCGGTGCAATATAGCGCGCAAAGTCACCGGAAGTGCCGTCTGCGGTCAGATCGTTCTGGATATTGCTATAAGCCGCCCAAGCGGTCAGCCCCATATCGCCAAAATCATGATCGATCTTGAGCGACGCTTCGACCGTGGACTGATCATTGGTCGGGCGGATGTTGCTGTAATAATCGAAGGGATGGTTATCGACCTTCTCATAGAAATCGGGGTTCACCGCGCCAAAGCCCGGAATGTGGAACGACGCATTGAAGTTGATCGACGCGCCCTTCAGTTCACCATAGCGGACCTTGGCGTCAATCTCCGTCGCATCGCCCACCGGCACCACGAGCCGGCCGTTGACGTTCCAGCTTTCCTGGTCGTCAACCGACTTGGACTTCAGGTAGCGATTGTAGAAAAAGCCATCGGTGGAAGCGTAATCAGCTGACAAGAGCAGCCCCGCATCGCCGCTGAGCGGCAAGGATACATAGGCATTGGCCTTGATCGTATTCTCATTGGCATAGCTGGCTTCGACGCCATATTTCAGGTCTGCACCCGGCTTGATCGTCTGGACAACGATGGCGCCAGCCGCTGCGTTGCGGCCATAAAGTGCGCCCTGCGGACCTTTCAGGATTTCAATCTGGCGCAGCGTGCCCTGGTTTTGGTTGAGCGCGGCGGTGTTCGTCTTCAGGATCCCGTCAACAACCAGCGCGACCGAGCTTTCCGCATCGCGTGCGCCGTTCAGGCCGCGGATGTTGATCTGGGTATCACCCGCTTCGGCCGAGCCGGTGACGATCGTCACGCCCGGCGTCAGCTTGACGAAGTCAGACGCGGTCTTGGCACCCGTCTTTTCCAGCGTGTCGCCGGACAAAACCGTGATCGAGGCCGGCACATCAGCGAGCGCTTCGTTCACGCGGCGCGCGGTGACGATGATTTCTTCGCCGCCGTCTTCGGCAGCATCCTGCGCAAAGGCCGGGGCCGTTGCCAGAGCGGAAAGCGCGATCGCGCTTTTGAGGATCGTCTTGGTAAGTCGCATGTCTAACACTCCCTGTGTCCGGGCCACCTCTCTCCGCGGGTAGCTCGCTTTTAACTTTCGGCACTCGCCTGACTGCCCGCCGACCTATTCGGCCTAGACGATCATTTCGAGCGCTTCTCTTCCCCTATTTGCACTACGCTACTCTTCACTGTAGAGACCTTATTGTATACATTGTCCATCGGTCAAGCGGTGAGGAGCCATTTTGTGTCACGGGCGTCAGAACAGGCCTATAGCCAGATCAGGGCGATGATCCTGTCCGGCGCCCTGCCCCCCGGCGAACAGATCCGGGAAGAATGGCTGGCGGAGCAATGCGGCGTCTCTCGCACGCCGGTGCGCGAAGCCTTGCGGCGGCTTGAGTCAGAATTGTTCATCCACCGCAGCGCTGGCAAGCGCAGCTTTGTGGCAGACTGGTCACTGGACGATATCGAAGATGCCTTTGTTCTTCGCGGACTGATGGAGGGGCTCGCGGCGCGCCGCGCCGCGGCGCGCATCTCGCCGCAGCAACTTGCGCGCCTGACCTCAGAAAACAGCGCTATTGGTGATGCGATTGCAGGTTCACCGCCGGACGTCACGAGCTTCTTGACGCACAACAAAAACTTCCATGCCATTATTTTGGAGGCAGCCAATTCTCCGCGGCTCACCAATCTTTTGGCGCGGTTGATCGAGCAGCCAGTCGTCTGGCGAACCGCGCAAAGCTATGACGTCGCAGACCTGCAACGCTCCCATCGGGACCATAGTGAATTACTGGCCGCCTTTGCCCGCGGCGATGGTGGATGGGCCGAGACTGTCATGGCCGGCCATATCCGACGCGCCTTTCATACTTATGCCGATGCGCACCTGGGGAAATCCCGCTCCGCACCCTGACCTAAAGGGGGTAAGAAAGTCTCTCCAGTTGATTTTGTATACAATCGGGCCGATGAAGCCATCATGACCGGAGCACGAATCTCTTTTGTCGAAGTCGGGCCACGCGATGGCCTCCAAAATGAGAAGACGCTTGTCTCCTCAGCTGACAAGCTGACGCTCATCGAAAAGGCAATCGACGCGGGCGCCCGCCGCATCGAGGTGACGAGCTTCGTCAACCCGAAGCGCGTGCCGCAAATGGCCGACGCGGAAGAGGTGTGCGCGGGCCTCCCGACGCGCGATGACGTGACCTTTATTGGGCTTGTGATGAACGCCAAGGGTGCCGAGCGCGCGATTGCGACCGGCCGGATCACCCAATTGGGCGCAGTGGCGGTTGCGACCGACCAGTTTGCGATCGCCAATCAGGGCCAGACCAGCGCGGAATCGGTTGCGGCGGCCGCCGGCATCATCCGCCAGGCGAAAGAGGCCGGGCTGACCGGGCAGGCGACCATCGGCGCGGCCTTTGGCTGCCCCTTTGAGGGTGAGGTCTCCGAAAACCATGTGGTCGAGATGGCGCGCCAGCTGTCCGAGGCAGGGCCGGTGGAAGTCGCGCTGGCCGACACGATCGGCGTCGGCAACCCGGCGCAAGTGAGCCGCCTCGTCACCCGCGTGGCAGAGGTGATCGCGCCGCTCCCCGTGCGGGTCCATTTTCACAACACCCGTAATACCGGCCTCGCCAATGTTTGGGCGGCGGTATCTGCCGGGGCAAGCGTGGTCGATGCGTCGCTGGGCGGGCTGGGCGGCTGCCCATTCGCGCCGGGGGCCGCGGGCAATGTGCCCAGCGAAGACGTGGTTTACATGCTGGAACGCGCCGGGATCGCAACCGGCATGGATCTTGAAAAGCTGGTCAGCGCAAGCCGCTGGCTGTCCGACATCATGGAACGCAAATTACCGGGGATGGTCGCGCAAGCGCCCGCCTTCCCGGCTGTTCGTCAGGGAGACTGAATATGGGGTATCGGCTTGGCGTCGATGTGGGCGGGACGTTTACCGACCTGCTGTTGTTCAACGTAACCACGGGTGCCTTTTGGCGGCACAAGACCCCGTCGACCCCGCATGACAGTTCTGAAGGGATTTTGAACGGCGTCACCGCGATCTGCGGCACCGCCGGGATCACGCCGGGCGATATTGAATATTTCCTCCACGGCACGACAGTTGCGACCAACGCGGTGCTGGAAGGCAAGGGCTCGCGCGTCGGCCTTGTGACAACCGACGGGTATCGCCACATCATGCAGATCGCCCGCTCCTTCGTGCCCGGCGGTCTGGCGGCCTGGATCATCTGGCCCAAGCCGACCCCGCTTGCCGCGCTCGAAGACACGGTCACCATCAAGGGCCGCATCAATGCGGCGGGCGAAGAAGTCCGCCCGCTGGATGAAGCCAATATCCGCACCGCGCTTACCCAGTTGAAGGATCAGGGCGTCGAAGCGATCACCGTCAGCCTGATCAACGCTTATGCCAATGGCGCGCATGAACAGCGTGTCGGCGAAATTGCACGCGAGATTTTTGCCGATCTGCCGATCTCGCTGAGCCATGAAGTGCTGCCCGAAATGCAGGAATATGAGCGGACGCTGACCACGGTGGCGAACGCCGCGGTGCGCCCGGTCGTCGGCCGCTACGTCTCCAACCTGCGCGCCAAGCTGGCGCAGGCAGGGATGGACGGTAAGCTTTCCCTCCTCCGCTCCGATGGCGGGCTGATGTCGGCCCAGAAGGCCGAAGAACAGCCGGTCAACATCCTGATGTCAGGCCCCGCCGGCGGCGTGACCGGCGCGCTCTGGGTGGCGCGCAATGCGGGCTTTAAGAACATCCTGACGCTCGACGTGGGCGGCACCTCCACCGATGTGGCGCTCATCGAAAATCTGGAACCGCGCCGCCAGCGCACAACTGAAGTCGGCCATCTTTCCGTCCGCGCCTCGGCGCTGGATGTGAAGACGGTGGGCGCGGGCGGCGGCTCGATCGCCTATGTGCCGGAACTGACCAAGGCGCTGCGCGTCGGCCCGCAATCGGCGGGCGCCGTCCCTGGCCCAGTCGCTTATGGCAAGGGCGGCGAATTGCCGACCGTAACCGACGCCAATGTCGTCTTGGGCTATCTGCCGGAGAACCTCTTGGGCGGGACCTTCCAGCTCGACCGCGAAGGCGCCAAGCGCGCGGTGCAGACGATTGCCGATGCGCTCGACATTGATCTGA
>VFQT010001219.1_pt1 | contig 32216 bp, 39 predicted proteins | sample 3512381 | NCBI WGS metagenome assembly VFQT01 (sample SAMN10412376, study PRJNA504923) | tailings metagenome | isolation source: Relicate 2 Philex TSF3 active mining site | place: Philippines: Tuba, Benguet | collected 2017-08-29
CCGAAAACGAATCTCGGGATCGGCTCAGGCGCCGAAAACGAATCTCGGGATCGGCTCAGGCGCCAAAACCCATGCGTCGTTCGCCGTCGGTGGATCCGATCTCGACGTACGCGATCTTGGCCGCCGGCACCCCCACGGTGCGGCCCTTCTTGTCGACCAACCACAACACGTCCACCGCTCCGGCCAACGCCGCCTCGATCTTGGCCTTGGTGGCGTCGTGTTCGCCGTCGGCCTGCTCGAGGGTGATTTCACGGGCCGCTTGCGTCACGCCGATACGAATGTCCACGGTGATCCTCCTGGAGAGCTGGTCGGCAAGACGCTACCGCTCCGCGCCACTCAGACCGCAGTCGCGCAGAAGGTGTTGCCCTGCGGGAGGGACTCGATGGTGGACACGTCGGCGTCTCCGTAGAGCGCGGACAACATGCCCTTCACCATTCCGCGGTCGACGGCGCAGATCACCGGGTGTTCGATGGCCACATCGCCGAACGGGCAGTGATTGTTGATGATGCGCAACTGGTTGTTGCGCTTCTCGGTGTGGGCGGCGAATCCGTGCGCGGTGAGCGCGTCGGCCACGGCCTGCATCGCCGAACGCAGACTGCGCTGACCGGCGGCCAGATCGGATCCGGTCATCGCCGCCGCCATGGCGCGTCCGTATTCGTGACCCACTTCCTCGGCGATGGATTCCGCGCGATCGGCGGGCAACAGCGCCAACGTCTTGCCCAGCAGGCTGAGCACCAGGTCGTCGCTGCGCACCGGGAACTCGCCCATCGGCAACTCGGCCACCGCCGTGTACCGCTTGGCCGGTCGACCCGCGCCGCCCCCGGCGGAACGTGCGACCGACACCTCCACGTACCCACCGACCGTGAGCTTGTCGAGATGGTGGCGCGCCACGTTGGAGTGCAGACCGAACTCGCCCGCCACGTCGGACGCGGTCACGCCGTCCTCGCGTCCTCGCACGAACAGATAGATCGCTCGCCGGGTGGGATCCCCGAAGGCGTTGGTGATAGCCGCCACGGTGGCCGTGAAGGAGCCGTTGGACGGTGCGGTCGGGAGTGACGATTGACCGGAGGCCGGGCTCGGTGAGGGGCGGCTCGTGGACACGCCGGTATTCTACCTATCGCCATAGTGCAAATTCAGAAGTCGGGAGCCCCCACCCATGTCCGTCACACGCGAGCAGGTCGTCGAAGCCCTGCGTCCGGTCGAAGATCCAGAACTCCATCGCTCCATCGTCGACATCGGCATGTTGCGCACGGTCGACATCACCGACGACGGTCGCGCCAAGATCCTCGTCGCGCTCACCGTGGCCGGCTGCCCGTTGCGCAACGAGATCACCAACCGCGTCAAGAGCGCGGTCGAGCCCTTGGTCGGGGCCTCCAAGGTCGACCTGGAGTTCACGGTGATGACCGACGAGGACCGCGAGGAGCTGCGCAAGAAGTTGCACGGCGATCCGGCGTCCACCGCCGGGCACGGTCACGCCCACGGTCACGCCGAGGGTCGCAAGGTTCCCTTCGCCGAACCCGAGAGCAAGACCCGACCCCTGCTCATCTCCTCGGGCAAGGGCGGAGTGGGCAAGAGCAGCGTCACCACCAACCTCGCCGTGGCCCTGGCCGCGCAGGGTTATTCGGTCGGCGTGCTCGATGCCGACATCTACGGCTACTCGATCCCCCGCATGCTGGGGGCCTCGTCCGACCCGGTGGCCATCGACCGCATGTTGCTGCCCTCGGAGAGTTACGGCGTGCGATGCATCTCCATCGGTTACTTCGTTCCCGACGGACAGGCCGTCGTGTGGCGCGGACCGATGTTGCACAAGGCTCTCGAGCAGTTCCTCACCGACGTGTTCTGGGACGAGCCCGACTTCTTGTTGATCGACATGCCCCCGGGCACCGGCGACATCGCCCTGTCCCTCAGCCAGTACCTGCCCAAGGGCGAGGTGTACGTGGTCACCACACCGCAACAGGCCGCGCAGAAGGTGGCGCGGCTGTCGGCCGCCATGGCCACCAAGGTGGGTCTGCCGGTGAAGGGCGTCATCGAGAACATGAGCTGGTTCACCGGTGACGACGGAAAGCGCTACGAGCTGTTCGGCAGCGGTGGCGGTGCCGAATTGTCCCAGGAACTCGGAGTTCCGTTGCTCGGACAGCTTCCGCTGGTTCAGGCCCTGCGCGAGGGAGGCGACGACGGCAAGCCCATCGCCGCCGTGGCACCCGAGAGCGAACTGGGTCGTGCGTTCCACGAGATCGCGCGTAAGATCGCCGAGGACAACAAGCCCCGCAAGAAGTTCCTGCGTGCGTTGCGCGTGAACTAGTCGTTCCAGAAGCGCTGTTCGCGGAACGGATCCGCGTACATGTGATAACCGTTTCGTTCCCAGAATCCCGGGGCGTCGGACGAACGCAACTCGAGGCCGCGCACCCACTTGGCGCTCTTCCAGAAGTACAGGTGCGGAATGACGATGCGCACCGGACCACCGTGCTCGGGTGTGATCTCCTCGCCCTCGTAGGCGTAGGCGACCAACGCCTCGTCGGTGGTGATGTCGGCCATGGGGACGTTGGTGGTGTACCCGAACTCGGCGTGCTCCATCACGTGGGTGGCCTCGGGCTTCAGCCCGGCCATCGCGAACAGGTCGCGCACGCGCACCCCGGTCCAGGTGGTGTCGAACTTGCTCCACTTCGTGACGCAGTGGATGTCGTAGGTGAGAGTGACCGACGGCAGTTCCTTCAATTCGTCGAGCGTCAACACGAACGGACGATCGACCAGACCACCCACCGACAGATTCCATTCGCCGGGTGCGTAACTCGGGATGTCGCCCACGTGAAGAACGGGGAAACGATCGGTGAGGTACTGCCCCGGCGGCAGACGTGACTGGTCGAAGCCCTTCGCCTTCAGTTCCTGGCGATTGCGTTCGAAGAAGCTCATGACCGAATTCTGACGCAGGAACGTCGTCGATGCACCGCCGAAGGTCGGTAGTTTCTCCGATGTGACGACGACTTCGACGGTGTACCTCGTCCGCCACGCCAAGGCCGGTGATCGCTCGTCGTGGAACGGCGACGATCGGGTGCGACCGCTCACGGGCAAGGGACGACGCCAAGCCGTCAAGGTGTGTGACCGATTGTTCCCGTTGGTCTCGATCCATTCCGGGGCGGTGTTGATCTCCAGTCCGTACACCCGCTGCCTGCAGACGTTGGAGCCCCTGGCCGCCCGTCTGCATTCGTCGGTGACCGGAGACGATCGACTGGCCGAGGGTTACGACCGCGATGGCGCACTGGAACTGATCGCCTCGCTCCCGAACGGTTCGGTGCTGTGCAGCCACGGCGACGTGATTCCCGACGTGATGGCCGCGCTGCAGCGACGCACGACCGAGATCATCGGAGCGCCCGATTGGCGCAAGGGAACGGTGTGGGTGTTGGCCCGTGCGGGCTCCGAGGTCGTGGAGGCCTCGTGCTGGCCCCCGCCGACCGACGACTGAGCGTCAGGGCGCGGTGGTGGTGACCTCGGTGTCGGAACCCTCGATGGCTTCGTCGATCTGATCGGCCAGACCCTGCACCAGCGCGGCCACCTCGGCCGGCGGATTCGATGCCAGACACGCGTCGATCTCGGGGGCGGCTGCTTCGGCATCGTCGAGGAAACGGAAGAACGTGATGCCGAGGAAGCAGTGCGCGTCCGGATAGGTGGAATCCGAGATCGTCGCCTGCCGCATGAGCACCAGACCCGACTCCAGCCGCTCGGCCGCCCGCGCCTCGTCGGATTCCTGAGTGGCCGACAGAACACTGAACCATCCGAAGTAGGTGAGCGCCTCGATGTTGTCGGGTTCGATGGCCAACACGCGCGAATAGAGGTCGAGCACCGCCGGGATGTCGGACATTCCCATCGATCGCGCCTGCACCAGAAGGGCGCTCACGTTGCTGTCGTCGATGGTGCCGGTCATCACCTGTCCGGCGCGACGCTCACCACTGTTGCCCGCCACCAGGACTCCGCTCACGACCGCCAGAACCAGCACGGCCGCACCCCAGGCGATGTTGCGCGGACGTCGAGCAACAGAGCGCTTCGTCGGCGCGGCGTCCAGCTCGGCGATCAAGCGCGCGGCGCGAGCCGTGTAGGAATCCTTCAGTGCGACGTAGTCGGCCTCGTCCACGTCGCCAGCGGCGTGCTCTCGCTCCAGATCGGCCAACGAATCGAGCAGGAACCTCTTTTCCTCCTCGATGCGGTCACGCTCGGTCACGACGACGACTCCGCTTCGCGCATCGCCTTCTCCACCAGGGTGCGCTCGTCCTCGGTAGGGACCATGCTGCCCTGGTCCCGCCAACGTCGGAACACCAGAACCAACACCGCCACCGCCAACACGGCGGCGACCACGGGAACGATCCAGATGGCCGCTTCCAGACCCTCGGCGTCGGGCACCAGACGCAGATCCGCCTCGTAACTGTCGTCGATCGCGGCCACGATCTCGTCGTCGGTGGCGAGTCCCGCCCCCACTTGTCGCGCGATCTCCTGACGGATGGCCTGCGACGCCGAACCGCGCGACTCGTAGACGCTCTCCCCTTCGCACGTGGGACACGCGAGACGTTGCGCGATGGCGTCGATGCGTTCCTCGGCCGTCGACGGACCCGAATCCCGGGCGATGCCCACCGCCAGCAGGGCCACGGCCACCACGGCGAGCAACACCCACGAGGGCCACCGCTTGACCGCGCGATTCAAGGACGAGCGACTCACGACGGGGACTCCGCGGACATCGCGGCGATCGCCTCGCCCAGCAGCTCGGCCGTCACCTGACCGGTGAAGCGTTGCGCCACCACGCCGGTGGGACTGATCAACCACGTCTCGGGCACCTTGGCCACGCCGAAGTCCACCGAGATGCTGGCGTCGTCGTCGCGCACGATGGGCCAATCGCCACCTTGCTGTTCGAAGAACGCCCGAACAGCCTTCTCGTCGTCGTCGTTCACGATGGTGTACAACTCGGCGCCGGTTCCACCGAGCGCCTTCTGCGTCTCGTGGAACTTCACCAACTCGGGATGTTCGCGCTTGCAGGGAACGCAGGTGGAATTGAAGAAGTTCAACACCACCCACGAACCGCGGCGACGCGACAGATCGAAGGTCTCACCGTCGTAGGTGGTGCTCACCACGCGCGGGGCCGGCTTCATCAAGAGCGGAGTGTCGGTGGAGGTCACGTCCTTGTTGAACGCCACCACCAACAACGCCACGAAGAACGCCGCCACGGCGACGGCGACCGCGGCCGCCACCCGGCCCACCGACCAACGACGCTCAGACACGGGTCGCCTCCGCCAATCCGTCCGAGACCGGTGCGGTGGGGCGTCGACGAGAACCGGGGAACGCCGACAAGACGGTTCCGAGCGCCATCAATCCCCCGCCGATCCACAACCACAGGATGAGGGGCTTGATCAGCACCTTGATGCGCGCGGTGGTGTCGTCGGGACGAACCGTACCCTCGAGCGTGAGATAGATGTCGTGTCGTGCGCCGGTCTTCACGCTGGGCGTTCCGATGTCCATGCCCTGTTTCACGTACTTGCTGCGACGGGGTTCGTACACGGGTCCATCGTCGATGCGCACCGCCGCCACCACGCTGGTCTTCACGGCGTCGGCCTCCAACGACAAACCCTCGAACTCGAAGGAGTGTCCGGCGAACTCCACGCGCTCGCCCACGTCGAGGACGAACTCCTGCGACCGCGTGTACGCGCCACTGGCCGCCAAAGCCACCGCGATGATGATCACACCGAGGTGCACGATCATCCCGCCGTTGGCCCGTCCGACGAAACCCCGCCAGCCCTGGCGACGCGTGGCCAGGGCCACCTGACGCACGGCGGCGCCGGCCGCGAACCCACCGAGAGCGAACGCCGACAACGGCGCCCATCCGCCCGAACCCGTGAGCACCGCCAGGGCCAGTGCGGCGACTCCGAACACGGCCGGCCAGAACAGACGGTCGCGCAGAACCTCCTGGCTCGCCTTGCGCCACGGAAGCACGGGGGCCACCGCCATGAGGAACAACATCGTCAGACCGATGGGCTTGGTCATCTGGTCGAAGAAGGGCGAACCCACCACCAGCCGACGATCGTCGAGAACCTCCACCACGAGCGGGAAGACGGTGCCGAGCAGCACCACGAAGGCGAAGATACTGAAGAGCACGTTGTTGGCGAGGAACGCCCCCTCACGACTGAAGGGCGAATCGATCGAGCCCGGCGAACGAAGGCGCTCACCGCGAATTCCGATGAGGATCACCGACGACAACACCACCACCGCGAAGAACGCCAACAGCCACGGCCCCACGCTTCCCTCGCTGAAGGCGTGCACGCTGTTGATCACCCCGGAGCGCGTGAGGAAGGTGCCCAGGATGGTGAGGCTGAACGTGGCCACCACCAACGACAGGTTCCACACCCGCAACATGCCGCGACGCTCCTGGACCAACACCGAGTGCAGATAGGCGGTGCCGGTGAGCCACGGCAGGAAACTGGCGTTCTCCACCGGATCCCAGACCCACACGCCACCCCAACCGAGCACCTCGTAGCTCCACCAGCTCCCCAGGATGATTCCGGTCGTCAGGAATCCCCACGAGTACAGGGTCCATCGGCGCGTCTCGAGCAACCAACCCTCGCCCACGCGTCCGGTCACCAGGGCCGCCATCGCGAAGGCGAAGGGAACCGTGAAGCCCACGTACCCGATGTAGAGGATCGGCGGATGGAACAGAACGAGGATGTGGTTCTGCAACAGCGGATTGGGGCCGGGTCCATCGGTCACGCCCACCGGTCCGGTCACGAAGGGATTGGCCGGCCCGAAGGCCAGCAGGAAGAAGAACAACCCCACCGCGAACATGAACACCATCGCCCACGCCAGCAACTCGTCGCCCACGCGAGCACGGAACTTGCGCGCCACGGCGGCGATGAAGGCCGAGAGCACCAGGATCCACAACAGGATCGAGCCCTCGAGGGCGCTCCAGAGCGTGGTGACGTTGTAGAGGAACGGCGTGTCCCGCGAACCGTGCTCCTGCACGTACAACAACGAGAAGTCCCGAGTGATGAGGGCTCTCTCCATGACGAGGAACGCCAACAACCCGGCGAAGAACACCGCGTAGGCGTAGCGGATGGACGACTTCAGCGCCCGCTGGTCGTGACGGCGGATTCCGGCGACGGTGATCGCGATACCGGCGATGCAGGTGAGCAGGCCGAGAAGAATGGCACCCCGCCCGACGGCGGCGTTCAGGCTGACTGCGAGCACTCGCCGTCCTCCGGCTCGTCCACCCGATCGGGGTTCTCCGCCTCGTACTCGTTGGAGTGCTTCACCTCGATGCGATCACCGAGGAAGGTTCCGTCCTTCAGCACCCCGTGCACGACGACCGGGATGCACTCCTTGAAGATGCCCCCCGGATCTCCGTCGTAACGCACCGGAACGGTCTCTCCGTTGAAGGAGACGTCGAACACCGTGGTGGTTCCGTCGTCGGCCACCGAACCGGCGTCGACCACGCCCTGCACCCGCAGACGTCGGCCGGGATCGCAACCCTCTTTGCGACCGATCTCGTCGACGTTGCAGTAGTAGTCCACGGCCGAGGTGAGGAACTTGGTGACCACCACGAACCCGGTCACCACCACCACGGCCAGCACCGCGATGGCACCCCACGGCCGCCGTTTGCGCGCGGACACCGAGGGCGTCGACCGCGGACTCAGATCGAGTTCGGAGTCGGCGTCGTCGGACGAGCCGATGCGCTGCGGATCGTCGGTCACGTCCAAGGCCTCTGTTCGCGCGGGATGTCGCGGCCGGCGCGACGCGAGCGACGCACCACCGAGACGACGTACAGCAGGATCGACCCGAAGGTCACCACGTAGCTGCCGAGGATGAAACCGAGATCGTCCATCAGGCCACCGCCTCGGCGCGACGAGCGGCCAAGGCCGCATCGAGTCCGTTGTCGTCGAGCATGTCCTGCAGAGCCAACGCCCGTTGACGATGCAGCACCAACCACACGTACATCAACGTGAACACGAAGACCCCGAGGAACAGGCTGAACAACATCAATCCGTCCATGGTCACGTCGGTGCCGCGGCCGGCCACGCTGGCCTCCTGGTGCAGGGTGTTCCACAGTTGCACCGAGAAGTGCACGAGCGGGATCTCGAGAACGGCCAACAGCGCCAGCACCGCGCTTCGACGGGCGCGCTGGTGGTGCGAACCGCCCAGACCGCGCACGGCGAGGTATCCGACATAGGTGACGAAGAGGAAGGCGGTGGTGGTGAGGCGCGCGTCCCACGTCCAGAACGTTCCCCACGTGATGCGACCCCACAGGCTTCCGGTCACCAGCGAGATGCCCATGAAGAGAACGCCCACCTCGGCCGAGGCGCCGGCGATGCGATCCCACGTGAGCGAGCGGGTGCGCTTCCAGAGATACGCCGCCGACGAGACACCGGTGACGATGAACGCGAGATAGGCCAACCACGCGCCGGGCACGTGCGCGTACATGATCCGCACGGACTCGCCCTGGGTCACGTCGGCCGGCGACACGAACAAGCCCAGCACGACGAGCAGGGCGATTCCCGCCAGGGTGACCACACCCAGGCCGCGGGTGAACGGAGTGCCGGTCACGTTGCGGTCGCGCGTCGCGGTCATGTCTCGTCCTCCCATGTCGAAGTCATCTTTGTTCGGTCATTCGTCGAGCAGTGAGCCGAACGCGATCGCACCCGTCACACTGAACAACACGGCGAACACCACCAGCAAACCCAGCCAGGGCCAACCCTCACCGACGGCGATTCCGTTCGTGCCGAAGGCCGATTCGGTGGCCCGGGTCGCCCCGATCAGCACGGGTGCCACCACCGGGAGAACGAGCAGCGGAAGCAAGGTTTCGCGGCCCTTGGCCCCGGCGGAGAGACCTCCGTACAGGGTACCCACCGCCGCCAGACCACAGGTGGCGGCCACCGCGGTGGTGACCAACAGCACGCCGCCCGACCACGAGAGGTCGGCGCGGTAGAGAACCACGGCCGCCACCACCAGAACCACCACCAGGGCCAGCAGTTGAACCATCAGCGCCAGGGCCTTTCCGAGGAAGATCCCGGCGCTCGGAACCCCGGTGGTGCGCAATTGGTCGAGCGCTCCGTCGGCGCTCTCGATGGCGAACGAACGGGCGATCACGAACAAGGTGCTGAACAAGGTGGCCAACCACACCAACCCCGGAGCCACGCGCTCGAGCACGGCGTCGCTGTCGAGAGCGAAGGCGAACATCACCATCACGATGGAGGCGAACGGCAGCACCTGATTGGCGAGCACTCGACTTCGCCGTTCGATCCGCAGGTCCTTGGCCGCGATGGCCCGCGCCGCGTTCATCACCGACGCGAAGTCGCCGAGTTCGTCGCTCACGACGCCGCCCCCATATCCCGCACCTGACCGGCGACCACTTCCACTTGTCGCGTGGCGAGACCGCCGGCGCGTTCGAGTTCGTGACTGGCCACCATGATGGTGGCTCCCGCCCGGGCCGCCTGTCGGAGAACGTCGTCCAGTTCGTCGCGTCCGGACGCGTCGAGGCCGGCGTGCGGTTCGTCGAGCAACCACAGCTCGGCGCGTCGCGCCACCAGCGAGGCCAGCGCCGTGCGTCGCCGTTGCCCGGCCGACAGGCGCGACACCGGCACGTCGGACAGCCGACCGTCGAGGGCCATCAGTTTCAACGCCGCGGCGATCTCGGACCGCGAGGCACCGACGGTGCGTCCCCAGAACGCCACGTTCTCGGTCACGGTGAGGTCGGCGTACAAACCGTTGGCGTGGCCGAGCAGTCCCACACGATGGCGCACCGCCCGTCTTTCGATCGCCAGATCCAGGCCGAGCACTCGTCCCCGACCCCGCTCCAACTCGACCAGACCCGCGCACAAACGCAACAAGGTGGTCTTGCCGGCGCCGTTCGGACCCCGCAACAGGACGATCTCCCCGCGGTGCACGGTGAGACTGGCCCCGGCCAGCACCGGAAACGAGCCGAGAACCGCCACGGCGTCGTTCAGTTCCACGGGAAGATCGTGCGCCATGCCCCCTCGACGCTACCTCGCCCGCCGGCCACGACGATGGGGCCGCCGATAGCGTTCGACGCGTGGCCGACGACGATTTCGGGAAGTTCATCGAGCCTCCCGAGGACTACGACCCCTTCGGAGTCTCCAAGCCCATTCCGCGGGTCGAGATCGACGGACCCGTCGAACCCTTGTTGGATCCGCGCAACGTCGCGATCGACGAGCCGTCGACACCGCTGGCCAAGGTGCCCTACTGGGACCGCCCCAAGCAACCCCGCGACTGGTACTGGTTCCTCGGTCGCCTCGGAAGCGGCCTCATCATCCTCGGACTGTTGATGTTCCTCTTCGTCGGTTACCAGTTGTGGGGCACCGGCATCGAGGAAGCCCAATCCCAGAACCGTCTGGAAGATTCGTTCGCCGAGTTGGTGGCCCGTGTCGACGAGTCGCCCCGACCCGAGGTGACCGAACCCGTCGATACCACCGACTCCACCACGGTGCCTCCGACCGTCACCGAACCCGAGCCGGTCGAGACTCGCGCACCGGTCCCCATCGTCGAGGGTGACCCCGTGGCGATCATCGAGCTACCCACCATCGGGGTGAAGAAGTTCGTCGTCGCCGGAGTCCAGACCGCCGACCTCAAGAAGGGCCCGGGCCACTACCCCGACACGCCGTTCCCCGGTGAGTTGGGCAACGCGGCCATCGCCGGGCACCGCACCACCTACGGCGAGCCGTTCCGGCAGCTCGACGAACTCGAGACCGGCGACGAGATCAAGGTCACCGATCTGTTCGGTCGCGAGTTCGTGTATCGCGTCACCGGCACGCAGATCGTGGGGCCGTCGGACTCGTGGGTGGTCGCCACCACCGATCCCACGCGGGCCACGCTGACCCTCACCACGTGTCACCCCGAGTTCTCCGCCAAGTTGCGACTGATCGTGTCGGCCGAACTCGACACCAGCGTCAGTGCGGTGGCCACCGAACCCGCGGCCGCGTATCCGACGCGGCAAGCCTCGCCGCCCTCCACCACAGCGGCGCCCGAGCCCACCTCCACCGTGTCGTCGCCCGACACCTCATCGCCGGCGGCCGTCGACACCACGACCACCGCGCCGTCCACCATCGCGCCGTCCACCACGGTTCCCTTCGTCGACGATGCGGTGGAGGCCGACGTCTTCGAGAGCGGCTGGTTCTCCGATCCGGCCGCGTGGCCCCACGTGATCGCCTGGATCGCCCTCGATCTGCTCGTGGTGTGGGGCGCGTGGCAGGTGGCCAAGCGTTTCCGCAATCGCCTCATCGGGGCGGCCGTGGGCTTCGTGCCGTTCTTCGTCGTTCTGTACTTCGTCTTCCAGAACGTGAACCGCTTGCTGCCACCGAACCTCTGACGCGTTCTCAGGCGCGGTTCAGCAGGTCCGCACAGAACGCCACGGTGCCCGACACCAACGCGTGCGGCGCCTCCCACGGAACGAAGTGTCCGCAGTCGCGCAACAGGAACGGACCCACGTGCCGACCGAAGATCACCGCGGCCATGCGATCGAACGACGGATAGATCACGTGGTCCGACGGTCCGTACATCACCAACGTGGGGGTGACGTCGTTGCGGCCCATCACCGTGGGCTCGGGGCGCTTGGCCGGATCGAAGGCGCTCTCGTAGGCGCCGAACGAGTGACGCAGCGTGTCGGCATCGGCGAACGGTTCGGTGTGGAAGTCCACCTCGGCCGGCGAGAACGTGCCCGGATGGGCCCAGAAACGGCTGGTGTAGAACGTCGAGATGTAGGCACGGCGAGCGACCGCCGTGGAGAGCTCCTGCGCCAGACGGTCGGCGTCGGTGCCCTGACGGATGAAGTAGTCGGCCGACTCGCGTGGTGCGCGCGTGCCGACCATGTCGGCCATGCGTTCCTTGTCGTAGGGCAACGGTGAGTTGAACAGCACCATACGGTCGACGAGGTCGGGATAGCGCAGGGCCATGTCCTGGATGACGGGTCCACCCAGATCGCCGCCCAGAACGACCACCTTGTCGTAACCCAAGTGTTCGTGCACCAACGCGAACAGATCGCGGGCGTGCGACACGGTGTCGTACCTACCGTCGGGCGCCGCGGCACTGTCGCCGAAGCCCCGCAGATCGGGCACGATCACGTCGAACCCCGCCGCCGCGAGCGGCTCGATCACCTTCCAGAAGATGCGCTTGCTCTCGGGCCATCCGTGCACGCACAACAACGCGACGCGGTTCCCGTCTCCGAAGCCCCTCTCGTGCACGTAGGCCTGCTCGAAGCCCCGAGGAGAGGCCCGGTGCACCTCGAAGCGATTCGGGTCGATGCTCACGTCGCCACCGTACCCGTAGCCTTTCGCCATGGACGCACGGGAATTCCGCGAGAACGGCCACGCCGTGATCGAACTGATCGCGCACTATCTCGAGACCATCGGTGAGCGTCCCGTCACCTCCGACGTGGCCCCCGGCGACGTGCGGGCCCGTCTGCCCGAGCATCCGCCCACCGCCCCCGAACCCTTCGACGACGTCCTGCGCGACGTGGTCGACATCGTGATCCCCGGCCTCACCCACTGGCAGCACCCGAACTTTTTCGCCTTCTTCCCGGGCAACTCGTCCTACCCGTCGATCCTCGCCGACCTCCTCACCGCCGGGCTCGGCGTGCAGGGCATGAGTTGGCTCTCGAGCCCGGCGTGCACCGAGGTGGAGACGTTGATGTTGGACTGGATGCAGGAGTTGCTCGGTCTGCCCGAGCGCTTCCGCAGCACGTCGAGCAACGGTGGCGGCGTGATCCAGGGTTCGGCCAGCGAGGCCACGTTGTCGTCCATCCTCGCGGCGCGTTGGCGGCGCACCGACGGTCGGGTGAACACCGACGGCGACACGTCGAAGTTGATCGCCTACTGCACCTCCCAGGCGCACAGCAGCATCGAGAAGGGCTTGCGCATCGCCGGTATCGGCACCGACAACATCCGAATCGTGGCCCACGACGAGAACTTCGCCATGAACGTCGACGCGTTCCGCGCCCAGGTGGAGAAGGACGTTCGCGAGGGTTGGTCGCCGTTCTGGGTGTGCAGCACCCACGGCACCACCTCGTCGGGCGCGTTCGATCCCACCAGTGAGATCGCCGAAGTGGCCCGCACCCACGACATGTGGCTGCACGTCGACGCCGCCATGCACGGCATCGCGGCGCTCCATCCCGACCTGCGGTGGGTGAACGAGGGTCTCGAGCACGCCGACAGCTACTGCACCAATCCCCACAAGTGGATGGGCGTCAACTTCGATTGCGATCTGTTCTGGACCGCCGATCGCGCGGCGTTGCTGGGCGCACTGAGCATCCTGCCCGAGTATCTGCGTTCGGCCGCCGCGCAATCGGGCGCCGCCATCGACTACCGCGACTGGCAGATTCCGCTCGGTCGCCGCTTCCGGTCGTTGAAGCTGTGGTTCGCCATACGCACCGACGGCACCGAGGTGTTCCGCTCGCTGATCGACGATCACGTGACGATGACGCAACGGCTGGCCGAACTGGTGGCCGCCGACCCCCGGTTCGAGATCGTGGCTCCGCACCCGCTCAACCTGTTGTGCCTTCGCCTGCGCGGGGACTCCCCCGAGCACGGGGACGCCCTCACCGACGCCCTGATCGAATCGGCCAACGCCACGCGCCGGGTCATGTTCACCCGTACCGTGCTGGACGGACGCAGCGTCCTGCGCTTCAGCATCGGCAGTCGCACCACCACGTGGGAACACGTGGAGTCGGCTTGGGGTTTGTTGCGGGACCGGGCGTAGACTCGCGTTCACAATCGAACACACCCCGTGCGGGGTTTTGGTGAAAGTCCAAACCGGCGGTACAGCCCGCGAACTCCGGAGGAGCGATCCCCCGGAGCCGACTTGGTGAGATTCCAAGGCCGACGGTCAGAGTCCGGATGGGAGCACGGGTGCGAACCGGCTTGGCCGTTCCTCGACCGTCCTCGGACGGGCGGGGGTCGTCCGTGTACGTCCGTTGTCGCGCCCGCGTTGCCGTCTCCCCGCCCGGGTCGAGACCCCGACATCACCAACGCGACCACACGGACGACGAACATGACCACCCCCGACGACATCCGCATGAGGCAGGCGATCGACGCCGCGTCGAGCGTTCGTCGTCTCACGTCGCCCAATCCGTGGGTGGGTTGCGTGATCGAGTGCGCCGACGGTCGGGTCTTCACCGGCGCCACCGAACCCCCGGGCGGACGACACGCCGAGATCGTGGCGCTGCACGCCGCGCGCGCGGCCGGTGCCGACACCCGGGGCGCGACGGTGCACACCACGCTCGAACCCTGCGCCCATCACGGTCGCACCGGACCGTGCGCCGAGGCGTTGGTGGAGGCCGGCGTGGCCCGCGTGTCGAGCGCCCTCGAGGATCCGGATCCGAACGTGGCCGGTCGCGGTCACGCGTCGCTGCGCGCCGCGGGCGTGCGCGTGGACGTCGGCTGTCTGTCCGACGACGTGCGCGAACAACTGCGGCCCTACCTGCACCACCGCCGCACCGGTCGTCCCTTCGTGGTGTCGAAGGTGGCCGCCACCATCGACGGTCGCACCGCGGCCGCCGATGGAAGCAGTCGCTGGATCACCGGCGAGGCGGCCCGCACCGCCGTGCACGCCCTGCGCGCCGACAGCGACGCCATCGTGGTGGGCGCCGGAACGGTGCGCGCCGACGATCCCGAACTGACCACCCGTCTGGTGGACGGACCGTCGCCGCGTCGCGTGGTGTTGGGCGCGGCCCCCGCCGACGCCCGCGTGCGCCCGTGTCTGGAATGGAACGACTCGCTCGAGGCGTTGCTCGACCATCTCGGCTCCGAGGGCGTGCTGCAGTTGTTGGTGGAAGGTGGCGCCACCGTGGCGTCGGCGTTCCACGACGCCGGACTGGTGGATCGCCACGTCATCCATCTGGCTCCGGCCTTCCTCGGAGCCGGTGGCCGACCCATGTTCGCCGGACCCGGCGCCGCCACCATCGACGACATCCGTCGCGGTCGACTGGTGTCGACGCGCGTTCTCGGAGACGACATCGAGGTGGTCATCGATCCGATGACCTCCACCCACACCCCCACCCCCACCAGCAAGGAGCAAGCATGAGCAGCGAATTTTCCTTCGCCCCGATCGAAGACGTCGTGGCGGCCATCGGCCGTGGCGAGATCGTGGTCATGGTCGACGACGAGGACCGCGAGAACGAAGGCGACCTCATCATGGCGGCGCAGTTCGCCACGCCCGAGAAGATCGCCTTCATCGTTCGCCACACCTCCGGAGTGGTGGTGGCCCCGCTCACCGGCGAGCGATGCGACGATCTGCGACTGCCGTTGATGGTGGAGCACAACACCGAGAGCCATCGCACCGCGTTCACCGTGTCCGTGGACCTCATCGAGGGCACCAGCACCGGCATCTCCGCCGCCGACCGCGCCGCGACGTTGTGCGCCTTGGCCGATCCCTCCGTCGGATTCTCGGCCTTCGCCCGACCGGGCCACATCTTCCCGTTGCGGGCCCGCGAGGGCGGCGTGCTGAAGCGCGCCGGTCACACCGAAGCCGCCGTCGATCTGGCCCGCATGGCCGGACTCGAGCCCGCCGGCATCATCTGCGAGATCGTGAACGAGGACGGCTCCATGTCGCGCCTGCCGCAACTGATCGAGTTCTGTCGGCAACACGGACTGCTGCTGTCGAGCATCGCCGAGCTCATCAAGTACCGCCGCCGTCACGAGAAGTTGGTGACCCGTATCGGTCAGGCCCAGGTGCCCACCGATTGGGGCACGTTCACCTGCACCGCCTATCGCAGCCACCTCGACGACACCGAGCATCTGGCCTTCAGCATGGGTGACGTCGACGATGGCAAGCCATCGTTGGTGCGCGTGCACAGCGAGTGCCTCACCGGCGACGTGTTCAGCAGCCGTCGTTGCGACTGCGGTCCGCAGTTGAACTCGGCCATGGCCCTCATCGCCAAGGAGGGCCGCGGTGTGGTGGTGTATCTGCGCGGTCACGAGGGACGCGGCATCGGGATCGGACACAAGATCCGCGCCTATTCGCTGCAGGACGGCGGTCTCGACACCGTGGACGCCAACACCGAGCTGGGTCTGCCCGTGGACAGTCGCGAATACGGCATCGGCGCGCAGATCCTGGCCGACCTGGGTGCCAACAAGTTGCGTCTCATCACCAACAACCCGGCCAAGTACGGCGGGCTCGAGGGCTACGGTCTGGAGATCACCGAGCGGGTGGCCCTGAACCCCCTGCCCACCGAGGAGAACCTGAAGTACCTACAGACCAAGCGCGATCGCATGGGACACCTGTTGGATCTTCCCGAGTCCGGCGCCTGACCGACGGCCACATCACGAGAACGACATCACGAGAGCCACATCACGGAGAACATCATGACCAGAATCCAGAGCAGCCAGACCATGCCGGAGTCCTTCGACGGTTCCGGACTGTCCATCGGAATCGTGTGCGCACGCTTCAACGACCACATCGTCACCGAGTTGCTGGCCGGTGCGCGTCGCGGCCTCGACCGCTGTCGGGTGAAGGAGTCCGACATCGACGTGGTGTGGGTGCCCGGTGCGTTCGAGATTCCGTTGGCCGCCATCACCATGGCCGGCTCGGGCAACTACGACGCCATCATCACCTTGGGCGCCGTCATTCGTGGCGACACCGCGCACTTCGAGTTCGTGGCCGGCGAGTGCGCGCGCGGCATTCAGAACGCGCAGTTGGAGACCGGCATTCCGGTGATGTTCGGAGTGCTCACCGTGGACACCAACCAGCAGGCGATCGATCGCTCGGGCCCCGGCATCGACAACAAGGGCGACGAAGCCGCCGTGGGTGCGGTGGAGATGGGGTTGTTGATCAACGCCATCGAGGCCACCTATCCCCCGGCCTGACCGCCCGCTCACGTCGCGCTCCCACCCCGAATCGGTGTGAGGTTCCGACCCCGCACCGTTCCCGTCGATGAGAACATGAGGAGCGCATGGGTCCGATCCTGGCCATCCTCGTCGCGGTCTCGAGTGCCCTGACCGCCCCCACCGTCGAGGTGAGCGACGCCGCCTCCACCGCCGCGCGCGTGGAGACGCTGATGTTCCGCACGTCCATGAACTCGTTCGTGGCCGCGTCGCGATCGCCCCGCGGCACCGACTTCGCGCTGGACTGGACCAGCGACCGGTGTTCGGCACCGGTGGTGGGCAGCACCGGTCGATCGTTCGACTTCACCGCCGCGTGTCTGCGCCACGACTTCGGCTATCGCAACTACAAGATGCTCGACCGCACCTACAACTGCCCCCGGCGCGAACCGGGTGTCGCCTGCGCCGACGGCACCTGGAGTTACGGGCGGTGGTGGAACTCGTCCAACCGCGCGCGTCTCGACGCCCAGTTCAAGAAGGATCTGTTCGCACATTGCGCCTCGCGGCCGGTGTGGGACCGCCCCACCTGTCGCGCCTGGGCCACCACGTTCCACACCGCGGTGCGCACCTTCGGCGGTCCGTGATCCGCGACGCTCAGAGGGCGCGTCGGTACAGGATCGCGTCGGTCGCCTCGTCGCCGTCGCGACAGCCACGCTCTTCCCGTCCCACCTCCAGGAAGCCCGCGCGTTGCGCCACGCGGCGCGACGCCGTGTTGCCCTCGGCGATGCGCGCAGTGAGGGAACGGATCGACGGGTCGGTGGCGGCCAACTCGACCACCCGCGACAACGCCGACGCCATCACCCGCATGCCCCGTCCCCAGGGCGCCACCCAGTAACCCACCTCGGCCTCACCGGTGTCGGGATCGACGGCGTGGATGCCCACCACGCCCACCGGTGTGCCGGTGTCCGGCTGCTCCACCACCCAACGCCAGTACTCGGTCTCGGGATGCTCCACGAAGTGCACCGCATGATCACGGGTGTACGGACGCGGGACCAGGGTCCACCGCTGGATGTCGGGGTCTTGGCACGCCTCGGTGATCCAGTCGATGTCGGATTCGAGCAAGGTCTCGCGCAGCACCACCATGCGTGAATGGTGCCTCACCAGTTGGGCAGATCCAAGTGATTTACGCCATGCACGCGGCACAGCAACTCGTGCAGGATGCGCGCCGTCGCCCCCCACACCGTCTCGTCGTCGAGATGGAAGAAGAACATCGGACGCTCATCGTCGTCGACCGCCGGCACCGACCACCACTCCCACGAGAACGTGTCGGGCCGCACCAGTTCGCGCAACGGCACCCAGAAGGCGCGCTCCACCTCGTCGTTGCTGATGGTCAACGAGGGTCGCTCGGCCACGCTGCCCACCACCGGCACGATGTAGCTGCGGCTCACGAAGGTCGACCACGCCGACAGCGTGCCGTGCACCTCCACCGCGTCGGGGTGCACACCCACCTCCTCGTGGGTCTCACGACGCGCCGCGTCGATGACGGACTCTGCGCCGTCCACCCGACCACCGGGGAAGCTGATCTCACCGCGATGGTTGGTGAGAGTCGACGAACGTCGAGTGAGCAGGATCTCGGCACCGTCGGCGGAGTCCACGAGCAACATGAGCACCGCCGACAACTTCTCGTCGGGATGCGGTTGCTTGGTGGTGGACCGACCCTCGCTCAGAGCGCGCAACACCGACGGCAACGAGAAATCGGCGGAACGATCGCGCCACAACGGATCTCCGGCCGGACGTGAGGCCGGCGGGACGGGGATCGACTGCGAGCCGCCGGGTCGACGACTGGTCATGACGAGCGGCCGACCCTGGCGCGAGGTCAGGCGACCGGGGCGGGCTTCCAGCCCGACGCCTGCAGTTGCTGCAGCACCTCGGCCAGACCAGCGGTCTTCATGGAGGTCAACACCTTGCCCGGAGTCTGCTCGCCGCGTTCCCACTCCTCCCACGCCGCGATGATCTTGGCCAGGTCGGGGGCGGGTCGTTCGAAGTCGGAAGCCATGTAGTCAGTCTACGAGCGCGACGTCGAGGTGGCTCAGGCGGACTCGTCGTTCGATTGCTTCATTCGCGCGCGCACTCGCCCGGCCAACGTGCCCGCGGTGCGACCGGCCAGACGCCCGATCTCGTCGGCGCGACCATCGGGCGTTCCCGACAACTCGGTGATGCCCTTCTTGACGGGTGCGCTGTAATCCGTGCGGGCCACCACCACGACGAAGACCACCACCACCAGGATCTGCACGAGGCGGGTGTTGCTCTCGAGGTCGGGCAGGAGACACGCCGCCACCGCCACGACGACGAGGAGGTAGTCGAGAACACGGTGCGCGCGCCGACCCACCTTGCGGAACGCCGCCAGCGGTGCGTCGGCCACCGCGGTGTTGACCACGATCAGGGCCCCCAGCAACGTGGGCACCAGCGGATCGACGCTCTGCAGACCGCTGGCCACCAGTGCGCCTCCCACCACGTACTCGGCCGCCTGGTGCAACCAGAACGCCCGCTTGCCCTCGGCCACCATGACGCGAACACTAACGAGACGCGCACCGTGTGCGGGGGCGCGTGCGCGTGCGGGTGGGCGCGTGCGCGGGGAAAGCAAAGGCCCCGGGGCGAACCCCGGGGCCTTCGATCACTCGTGTGGAAAGTGGTTCACACCACTCGTCACATCATTCCGGGCATTCCGCCCATGCCACCCATTCCGCCGGGCATGCCGCCGCCGGCGCCACCGTTCTTCTCGGGCTTGTCGGCCACGAGACATTCGGTGGTCAGCACCAGGGCCGCGATGGATCCGGCGTTCTGCAACGCGGCGCGGGTGACCTTGGCGGGGTCGATGATGCCGGCCTTGACGAGGTCGATGTACTCGCCCGTCGCGGCGTTCAGGCCCATCGCGCCCGTCTCACCCTCCACGCGCTGCACCACGAGGGCGCCTTCCATGCCGGCGTTGTCGGCGATGTTGCGGGCCGGAGCGTCGAGGGCTTCCCACACGGTGCGAGCACCGGTGGCCTCGTCGCCGGTCAGCGACTCCACGACCTTCTTCACCGACGCGCGCGCCCTCAGGAGCGCGGTTCCGCCTCCGGGCACCACGCCTTCCTCGATGGCGGCGCGGGTGGCCGAGATGGCGTCCTCGATGCGGTGCTTCTTCTCCTTCAGCTCCACCTCGGTGGCGGCGCCGACCTTGATGAGCGCCACACCGCCGGCCAGCTTGGCCAGACGCTCCTGCAGCTTCTCGCGGTCCCAGTCCGAATCGGTGTTGTCGATCTCGGCCTTGATCTGGTTGATACGACCCTCGACGTCGGCCTTGTCTCCGTGGCCGTCGACGATGGTGGTCTCGTCCTTGGTGACGATGACGCGCTTGGCGCGGCCCAACAGGTCGAGGGTGACGTTCTCGAGCTTGAGACCGACCTCTTCGCTGATGACCTGACCTCCGGTTAGCACGGCCATGTCCTGCAACATCGCCTTGCGACGGTCACCGAAGCCCGGAGCCTTGACGGCCACCGAGTTGAAGGTGCCGCGGATCTTGTTCACCACGAGCGTGGCCAGAGCCTCGCCCTCGATGTCCTCGGCGATGATGATGAGCGCCTTGCCGGTCTTCATGACGGCCTCGAGGGCCGGCAACAACGACTGCACGGTGCTGATCTTGGAGCCGTAGAGCAGGATGTAGGGCTCGTCGAGCACCGCTTCCTGACGCTCGGCGTCGGTGACGAAGTACGGCGAGAGGTAGCCCTTGTCGAACTGCATGCCCTCGGTGAAGTCGAGCTCGATGCCGAAGGTGTTGCTCTCCTCCACGGTGACCACGCCGTCCTTGCCCACCTTGTCGATGGCGTCGGCGATGACGTTGCCGATGGCGGAGTCCGCGGCCGAGATGGTGGCGACGCTGGCGATCTGGGCCTTGTCCTCCACCTTCTGGGCCAACTCCTTGATGCTGTCGACCGCGGCGGCCACGGCCTTCTCGATGCCCTTCTTCAGGCCCATCGGGTTGGCACCGGCAGTGACGTTGCGCAGTCCGAAGTGAACCATGGCCTGAGCGAGCACCGTGGCGGTGGTGGTGCCGTCTCCCGCGACGTCGTTCGTCTTGGTGGCGACTTCCTTCACCAACTGGGCGCCCATGTTCTCGAACGGGTCTTCCAGTTCCACTTCCTTGGCGATGGACACACCGTCGTTGGTGATGGTGGGGGCACCGAACTTCTTGTCGAGGACGACGTTGCGTCCCTTGGGTCCGAGGGTCACGCGCACGGCATCGGCCAGCTTGTTGACGCCGGCTTCGAGTGCGCGACGCGCCTCCTCGTCGAACTTGAGAATCTTGGACATGTGTCAGTTCCTCACTTGGTCACGATGGCGAGGACGTCACGGCTGGTGAGGATGAGCAGATCCTCGCCGCCGACGCTGATCTCGGTGCCGCCGTACTTGCTGTAGAGGACCGTGTCGCCGACCTTCACGTCGAGCGCGAAATGCTTGCCTTCGTCGTCGCTCCAGCGACCGGGGCCGACGGCCAGGACTTCACCCTGCTGGGGCTTTTCCTTGGCGGTGTCGGGGATGACGAGACCGGAAGCGGTGCGCTCCTCGGCTGCGTTGGGCCGGACCACGATTCGGTCATCGAGGGGCTTCAGGTTCATGGTGTCGAGCCTTTCGTTGGCGTGTGTTGTTACTGGTCATGTCGACCGCCGAGAGGCGTTAGCACTCCCGTCGGTCGAGTGCCAAGGATAGAGGGGGTCCCGGCCCGTTAGCAACCGGAGCCCGAGAGTGCTAACCCCGCCGTTCTGGGTCGCCAAAGTGTCGGAAACCGGCCACTTCTGCGACCCGGATCGACGGGTCAGAGTTGGCGCAGGAGAGCGGTCACCGCCGCGCCCAGCACGATCACCACGATCAGGGGGGCCTTGCGCCAGGCCGCCACCACCGCCACCGCGATGCCGGCCGCCCGGGCGTCGAGAACCAGGTCCTGGCCGGTGGTGAAGGTGTCCTTCACGATGAGGGCGGTCACCACCGCAGCCGGAATCAGGGCCAGGCACCGCTCGACCACCGCGGGCAGGGTGCGCCCTCCAAGGATCACCAGTCCGGTCACCTTGAACGCGTAGGCCCCGAGTGCCAGAACGATCACCAGCGTCCAACTCATGGTCGCGACACCTCGGCCCCCACCGGCGGCGGCACCGGGCGTTGCACGCCCACCAGCACCCCGACGACCGACATCAGGATCGGAACGCCAATGGGGAGGAACGACACGGTCGACAGGAAGACCACTCCCCCGATGAGCGCGGCCAGACGCGCCCGCCGATCGCTGAGCAAGGGCCACACCATGGCCACGAAGCCGGCGGGGAACGCGGCGTCGAGACCGAACGTCTGCGGATCGATCGCACTGCCGGTGAGCGCGCCGATGAGCGTGCCCACGTTCCAGAACGTGTACAGCGCGAAGCCGGTCAACCAGAACGCGATCTGCTGCTCGCGTCGGTTCGGTTGGGCCACCGCCATCGCGGTGGTCTCGTCGATGGTCAGCTGCGCGGCCAGCAGTCGACGCCCGAGCGAGCCGTCCAAACGTCGCGACATGGCCAGTCCGTACACGCCGTTGCGTGCGGCCAACAACAACGCGCCTCCCAGAGCCGAACCCAACGATCCACCGGCGCCGATGACGCTCATGGCCGAGAACTGCGACGCCCCGGTGAAGACGAACAACGACAGCGCGCACGTCTGCCACACGCTGGCACCGGCCGCCACCGACCCCACACCGAACGAGAAGCCGAACACGCCCACCGCTCCGCTGAGGGTGAGACAGGCCACCACCATGGGGCGCAACTGGGGGTCGCGCCACCATGACAGCCGTTCGTTCACGCCCCCAAGGCTACGAGGTGCGTCCGCTACCGTTCGGCTGTGCGCGTGCTGATGCTGACCCGCGAGTTCCCGCCGGCGTCCGTCGGTGGCGTGGCGGCCCATGTCGACGGTCTCACCGGGGCCATGGCCCGCTCGGGACACGACGTGGTGGTCTTCGGGGTCGACGACGACGGCGACCTGCCCGCGCACGTGGTCACCACCGACGGCGCGCGGGTGTCGCGGGCGCGCACCGATCTGCCGTGGCTGCCCGAGGACGACGAGGTGTTGCGCACCGCGTCGGCCAACAGCCAGATGGTGGCCCTGGCCGCCTCGATCGGCGACTGGCGCCCCGACGTGGTGCACGCGCACGACTGGCACACCGCCTGGGCCGGCGACACGTTGGCCGCGCTGTTCGACGCGCCGCTGGTGGCCACGTTCCACTCCACCGAACGCGGGCGTCACGGCGGCCACGTTCCCGAGGGTGCCAGCTCGGCGGTCAACGCGGTCGAGGCCTGGCTCGCGTACCGCTCCACGGCGCAGATCTGCTGTTCGCGCTTCATGATGCGCGAGTTGCTGGAAGGTCTGGACCCGACCAACGTCGAACTGATCCCCAACGGCGTGGACCCGCGCGTGTGGGAACCAAGCGGCGCGATCACCCGCGAACCGTTGGTGCTGGCCTGGGGTCGCGTGCAATACGAGAAGGGCTTCCAGGTGTTGGCCCAGGCGATGGCGCTGTTGCGTGGTCGCGTGCCCGGCATTCGTTGCGTCATCGCCGGACGCGGTTCGTATCTGCCCGAGTTGCAGAGTCAGGTGGATATCGAGGGCGTGAGCGATCTGGTGAACCTGGCCGGTTTCGTTCCCGACGACGAGTTGCGTTCGCTGCTACACCGCGCCGGTTGCGTGGTGATCCCCTCGCTGTACGAGCCGTTCGGCATCGTGGCGCTGGAATCGCTGGCGGCCGGTGCGCCCACCGTGGCCGCGCGAACCGGTGGTCTGGCCGAGATCATCGAGGGCACCGACGCCGCGTTGTTGTTCGAGCCCGGCAACGCCCGCGGGTTGGCCGACGCCATCGAGCGCGTTCTCACCGACGACGGACTGGCCGACCGGATGCAGAGCGCCGGTCGCGACGTGTTGCGCAGTCGGTTCTCGTGGGACGCCATCGCCACCTCGACGATCGCGGTGTACGAACGGGCGATCAGCGCCCGGTGAAGGTGGCCTTGCCCGGGCCGTTCTCGAGGAAGCTGCGCACTCCCACCTGACTGTCGTCGGTGGCGAAGACGTCGGTGAACAGACGGCGCTCCAACGCCAGCCCGTCGGACAACGAGGACGACATGCCCTCGTCGATGGCGCGCTTCATGGCGGCGTGGGCCAACACGGCACCCGACGCCACCGAGGTCGCCAACTCCAACGCCCGTTCGTGCAGGCTCTCGTTGGGCACCACCTCGTCGGCCAAGCCGATGCGCAACGCCTCGTCGGACTTCACCTGTCGTCCGGTGATGACCAGTTCCTTGGCTCGGCTGACGCCGACCACCCGCGGGAGTCGTTGGGTTCCGCCACCGCCGGGGATGATGCCCAACAGCACCTCGGGCTGACCGAACACGGCCTTCTCGCCGGCGATGCGGTAGTCGCACGCCAACGCCAACTCGCATCCGCCGCCCAACGCGTAACCACTGATCGCGGCGATGACGAAACGCGGGATGGCCGCCACGGCGTTGAGCGCCGAGTGGAAACCGAGACCGATGCGCTCGCCCTCGGCGGTGCCCCCGAACTCGCCGATGTCGGCGCCGGCGGCGAAGATGCGCTCGCCACCGGTGACGACCACCGCGCCCGGAGGGTTCGCGGTGAGATCCTCGGCCACCTCGCGCAATCGCGCCAGCACGGCCTGGCTGAGCGCGTTCACCTTGGGGTTGTTCAACGTCACCACGGCCACGCCGTCGGGACGTCGCTCGCACAGCACGAGATCACTCGACATGTTCGCTCCTCGCTCGGGCGCTCAGGCGCCCACGGCCTTCAGCATCTCGTCGGCGGCACTCCACGGGTCGAGCGTGCGTTCGATGACGCCGTCCTGCAACGACTCCCAACGCTCGCCGGTGCAGATCTCGCGGGCCCGTTGTTCCAGTCGACGGGCCACGATCTCGCGCAACTCCTCGCGGAGACGGAAGCGACGACGACGCTCGAGTTCGCCACTGGTGGTGATGAATTCACGATGCTGTTTCACCACGTCCCACAACGCGGGCACGCCCTCGCCGGTGGAGCCGACGGTGGGCACGATGGGCGGACGCCACGCTTCGTGCGCCAGGTCGGACAGGTCGAGCATCTGCTCCAGGTCCCGACGGGTCTCGTCGACACCCTTGCGGTCGGCCTTGTTGATCACGAAGATGTCGGCGATCTCCATGAGTCCGGCCTTGTTGGCCTGCACCGAGTCGCCCCAACCGGGGTTCACCACCACGATGGTGGTGTCGGCCTTGCCGGCGATCTCCACTTCCACCTGACCCACACCCACGGTCTCGACCAACACCCACAGTCGACCGATGGCGTCGAGCAGACGAATGGCCTCGGGGGCCGCCAACGACAAGCCCCCCAGATGACCGCGGGTGGCCATGGAACGGATGAACACCCCGGGGTCGGTGGCGTGGTCCTGCATGCGCACGCGGTCGCCGAGGATCGCACCACCGGTGAACGGCGACGAGGGGTCGATGGCCAGCACTGCCACTTCCAGTTCCTGCGAGCGCAGGTGGCCGATGATGGACGACGTGAGCGTGCTCTTGCCGGCGCCGGGTGCGCCGGTGAGACCCACCGTGTAGCTGTGGCCGCCACGCGGATAGGACAGTCGGCCGATGGCGCGGGCCGGGTCACCTCCGCGTTCGATCAACGACAACAGTCGCGCCAACGCACTGCGATCTCCGTCGAGGGCCGAGGCGAAGAGGGTGTCGGGATCGCGATCGCGACGACTCACACGTTCACCACTTCGGTGACGCCGTCGACGCGGTCGCGCATGATGCGCTCGATGCCCTGCTTCAGGGTCTGGGTGGACGTGGGACACGTTCCGCAGGCGCCCACCAGCGTGACGCTGACGATGCCGGTGGCCTCGTCGACGTCCTTCAATTCGATGTCACCGCCGTCGGCCTGAAGAGCCGGCCGGATGGCCTCGATGGTCTCTTCGACCTGGGTTCGCATGCTGGTCACTGAATCACCTGGGTGGGCTAGGGAGCACTGGGAATCGTAGAGTGAGAGGGCGCCGGAACCTCTGTCAAGCGGCGCAAGTCATGGAAGGAAACCGATGATCGGCTCGAACGGCGTGATCGGCGCGCTCCTCGCCCACCAGGGCGGGTGGGACGAGATCCTGATGGTGGCCGGACCCATCGCCGTGATCGTGGGCTTGCTGGCGGTGGTGCGTCGTCGGTTGGGGGCCGGCACGGTGGAGGAGCCCGCACGAACCGAGGGCTCGGAGTCAGAGATCGGTTGAGTTGGCCCGCGCCACGGAGGCGCCCATGGCCACCAACCGCCCCACCAGATCGTCGTAACCGCGGTCGATGTGTTCGATGCCCGAGATGACGGTGCGACCCTCGGCGGCCAGGCCGGCGATCACCAGGGCCGCACCGGCGCGGATGTCGGGTGCCACCACCGCGGCCCCGCGCAGACGGGGCATGCCGCGCACGATGGCGTGGTGTCCGTCGGTGCGGATGTCGGCGCCCAACTTCGAGAGCTCCTCGACGTAACGGAAACGACCCGGATAGAGGTTCTCGGTGACGATGCCCATGCCCTCGGCGACGGCGAGCATGGTGACCAGCAACGGCTTGTAGTCGGTGGCGAGGCCCGGATACGGGAGCGTCTGCACGTCGACGGCGTGCATGCGGCCCTCGGACACCACCGACACGCCACCGGGCACGGCCTCGAGATGCAGACCCATGTCGTTCATGCGGTTCAACAACACCACCATGTGTTCGGCGCGCGCACCCTTGACCACGGCCGAACCACCGGCCACGGCGACGGCGGCCAGATAGGTGGCGGCCTGGATGCGGTCGGGCACCACGGCGTGCGACACCGGACGCAACGATCCGCGTTCGACGCCCTCGATGCGCAACACCGACGTTCCGACGCCCTCGATGCGCGCGCCCATCTCGACCAGCAAATCGCACAGATCGGCCACCTCGGGTTCGCGCGCCGCGTTGGCGATGGTGCTGACACCCTCGGCGTGCACCGCCGCGGTGACCAGATTCTCGGTGGCCCCCACCGAGGGGAAGTCGAGCGCGATGTCGGCGCCGCGCAGACGATCGGCGCGCGCCGAGATGGAGCTCTCGTCGATGTCGAACTCGGCGCCCATCGCCTTCAACCCGGCGATGTGCATGTCGATGGGCCGAGAACCGAAGTCGTCACCACCGGGCATGTCGAGACGCACGCGACCGCGCACCGCCAACAACGGACCGAGCACGTTGATGGAGGCGCGAATGCTGGTGACCAGATCGGGAGGCGCCACCGTGCGAACGTCCCCGTCGTTGAACAGATGCAACACGGTGTCGTCGGCGGGGTCGCGAGACACGCGCACGCCGAGCGCGCCCAACAGTGCACCCATGGTTTCCACGTCGGAGATGTCGGGGACGTTGGTGAGTTCGTGTCGACCGGGCGCGTACAGCGACGCCACCATCAACTTCAGCACCGAGTTCTTGGCGCCGGGCACGTCGACCTGTCCGGACAAGGGACCACTCTGCTGCACGACGATGCGGTCCATAGACGTACAAGTATGCTCGCTCCGTGGGTCGCAACGGGGTGCATCTGGTGCGCGAGTGGCCCGACGAACCGCAGGTCAGGGCCTGGTTGTGCGCACCGCGCGACGATCTGGTGGGCGAAAGCGCCGACCACGACGGCGCCGACGCCGTCGCCTCGTTCTCTCAACGACACGGACCGTTCCGCGACTACCGACGCACGGTCAGCGCGCGCGACGGTCGACTGCACGAACGCACCGACTACCGCTTGGTGATCCCGTGGTTCCGTTGGTTGTTCGGGCCGTTGGTCAAGCGCTCGTTGTCGCGCCGCGCACCCGACTCGCGGGGCGGACAACCGGGCTGGGCGCCACCGGATCGCCTCGATCAACGTCAGGTGCGCATCCTGGGTCTGCTGGCCGCGGCGTCGTTGCTGACCGCGTTCGTGAACACGTTGTTCACACAGACGGTGTCGTTCGCCGGTGACGACTTCGGCGTGGGTGATTGGGGTCGCGGTGTGGCGGGCACCATCGTGCGCGTGGGCGTGTTGTTCGGACTGCCCGCCGCGCTATTGGCCGATCGCATCGGTCGCCGACGCGTGGTGGTGACGTTGGCGTGGGCCGCGCCCATCATCGCCTCGCTGGGTGCGTTGGCGCCCAACTTCCCCGTGTTGGTGGCCACGCAAGCGTTGGGACGTCCGTTGGGACTGGCGTTGGATCTGTTGATCGCGGTGATCGCCGCCGAGGAGATGCCGCGTGGTTCGCGCGCCTACGCGGTGAGCGTGTTGGCCATGGCCAACGGGCTGGGCGCCGGCGTGGCGGTGGTGGCCTTGCCCCTGGCCGACGTGGGGCAGTCCGGTTGGCGCTGGGTGTACGTGTTGGGTCTGGTGTGGTTGTTGGTGGCGCGCGATCTGGCCAAGCACCTGCCCGAGACGAAGCGTTTCGAGTGGCACCGCGCCGACGCGACCGCCACCCCCGTGCCGCGTCTGCAGCGACGTCGCCTCGGCATCCAGATGGCGGTGGCGTTCTTCGGCAACATGTTGTTGTCGCCGGCGTCGTTCTTCCAGAACACCTTCCTGAAGGACGAGCGCGGCTTTTCGGCCGGCATGGTGTCGCTGTTCACCATCGTCACCGCCACTCCGGCGGTGATCGGACTGGTGGTGGGCGGACGGGTGGCCGATCGAGCCGGCCGTCGTCGACTGGCGGTGGTCTGCGCACCCACGGGTGCGCTGTTGATCGCGTTGTCCTTCACCTTCTCGGGACCGTTGATGTGGTGGAGCGCCATCATCGGTGCGATCGTCGCGGCGGCGGCCTATCCCCCGTTGGCCGTGTACCGCACCGAGTTGTTCCCCACCGGCAATCGCGGGCGGGCGGCGTACTTCATCCTGGCCAGTGCGCTGTTGGGTGGAAGCATCTCGCTGTTGCTCACGGGAGCGATCGTCGACGGTGGCACGCCGTACGGGCCGGTGATGCTGGCGTTGGTGGGCGGACCGGTGGTGGTGGCCCTCATCGTGGCCTTCACCTATCCCGAGACCGCGCGCCGCGAACTGGAGGAATTGAACCCCGAGGATCACACGATGCCCGTGTCGCGCGCGAGCGACTCAGCGGAGTGACGTCATCCAGTCGGCGATCACCTCGGCGATGACGCCGTCCTTGTTCTTCAGATCGTGACGACCGTTCTCGATGAAGTGATGCGTCACCGCACCGGGGATGGTGGCGGTCCAACGTTGCAACTCGTCGGGTGATCCGAAGTCGTCCTTCGTGCCATGCACGAACAGGCACGGCACCGTGAGGCGGGGCAGGTGTTCCACGCGCAGGTTCTCGGGTTTGCCCGGCGGGTGCAACGGATACGACACCAACACCAGACCCCGAACGGGCAGAGGCTTCTCGCCGTCGACGTCGGGAACGCCGGCGGCCGCCATCGTGCAGATGCGTCCGCCCATGGAACGACCGCCCAACACCAGCGCGCCGGTGGAGCTGCCGTGCTGGTGGGCGAATTCGCGCGCGCACGCGCGCACGCGGGCCAACAACTTGGGCGGTCGATCGGGGGCGCGCTTGCCCTCCAGTCGGTAGTCGAAGTCGAAGCGACCCACCGGCAACGGTGCCACGCGCTGTTCGATGGCGATCAACGACGGATGATCCGCGCCCGAACCCGAGCCGGGGAACAAGACCAATCCCTTGGGCTTCTTGGCCGCTGGCACGATCAGCCGATCAGGATGCGCCGGGCCTCGCCCAGATCGCCGATGGACTTGCTGGCCGAATCCTGGTTGCCGCCGTGGTCGGGGTGAACGGCGCGCAGTCGGTTGCGATACTGCGCCATCACCTCGCCGCGCGTGGGCTTCACGGTGCCCATGGGGAAGCCCAGGATCTCGAGGGCCCACGCGCGCGGGTCGCCGATGGAGCGCAACGAGGTGGCCTTGGTGCCCACCAGGTGGCTGACGAACGCCTGACCCAACGGACCCCGCCAGTTCAGGGACTTCACCAACAGCGGCGCCAACGCCTTGCGACTGGGAACGTCCAAGCGTTCGAGCGAGTAGATCGCCCCGAGCACCTGCTGCATCGGGTTGCCCTGGGTGTCGAACTCGAAGGCGAAGTCCTCTCCCGTGCCCACCAGACGGTGCAGGCTGCGGGCCATGCCGTGACGATCGACCTGGTAGCGATGACGCAGGCGCGGCTGGGCCACCCGCTCGTTGCGCTCGATCTGGGCCACCAGACGGTGGGTGTCGGGGATGAGTTCCTCCTCGACGTCGATGATGTGGCGCGCGACGATGGCGCTCAGCAACAAACCGCCGAAGCCGGGAGCCGGGTCGGTGGGCAACACCATGTGGCCCAAGGACACGCGTCGCGTCGGGGTGAGCGGGCGCGTGTGCCAGATCTCCAACTCGGCGAGAAGCATGACGAACTACTCGTCGTCGTCAGCGTCGTCGTCGAACTCGATGCCCCCCGCATCGATCTCGTCCAGAAGTCCGTCGACGATCTCCTCGGCCGCGGTGGGCACGATGAGCGTGGTCTCCATCCAACGATGCGTCACGCGGTTGGCGATGAGCATCTCGGTGAGTTCGCGTCGTTCTTCGATGTCGAACTCGTCGAGTTCGTACTCGGTGACGTCGTCGCCCTCGTCGACTCCCCCGGCCACCGCCGTGACGCCGATGCCCAGTTCCTTCTCGAGCTTGTCGAAGAGGGTGTCCATGAGATCCTCGAACTCGGCCGACACCACCAACTCGGATTCCACCCACGCGTGGGCGATGTCGGCGTTGGCCAGCCGCGCGGTGAGTTCGGCCTGTTGATCGGAGGTCCACGACGAGAGGTCGTAGTAGACGTTCTCGAGATCGGGGTCGAGCGGGTTCCAGTCGGTCACGTGGCAGACGCTACCCGTGATTCAGCGCAGATGCCGGTTCAGGAACGCCTCGGTTTCGTCGAACTCGCGTTGCTTGTTCGCGGGGTCGCGAAAGCCGTGACCCTCGCCGAGCAGCTCGATCAGTTCGCACCGAACTCCGCCTTCGTCGGCGATGGCGCGCACGAGCGAACGACTCTGGTCGACGGGCACCACGGGGTCGGCGGTGCCGTGCAGGATGAGCAACGGGACGTCGCGTAACTCGGCGGCACGGTGAATCGGTGAGCGTCGTGCGCTCTTGTCGACGGTCTCCGCGGGCGTTCCCATCAGCGTGCGGTTGTAGTGGGCCTCGAAGCGGTGCGTGGTGGCGTCGAGGGCCGCGATGTCGCACACCGGATACGACACCACGGCGCACCGCGCCACACGCGGTTCAGCCACCATCACGTTGAGTGCGGTGAGGCCCCCGGCCGAGCCACCGAGCACCGCCACGGTGTTTGAGTCACGACCCAACGCGCGCAGAGCGTCGACCACGTCGTCGCTGTCCAGTTCGCCCCAACGACCGCACAGGGCGCGGGTGAAGGCGCGCCCGTGTCCCGTGGAGCCGCGATGGTCGGGCACCAGCACGTCGTAGCCGCGATCCACCCAGTAGTTGATCTTCGGAGTGAAGGTGACCTGCCATTGGTCGGTGGGGCCACCGTGGATCCAGCAGATGGTGCGACCGATCGGTTGCGGCGCGCGGAACAGACGGGCGGGAATCGACTCTCCGTCGCGCGCGGCGAACGTGAGCAGATCGGGTTCCACCAGACTGGGATGGCCGTCCCATTCGTGCGACGGCCCCACCGCCAACGTGCGACGGGTCCAGTCGTCGGTGCGGGTGTCGTAGGCGACGATCTGCGTGGGGGTCTTGCCACCGGTGCGGATGGCCACCAAGGTGTCACCCACCCACGACAGCTGGCCGTGCACCGCCTTGGCGTGCTCGAACACCTCACCGGTGGCCAGGTTCAACGTGCACAGTCGACCGAAGCCGTCCTCGTTGCGCACGAAGGCCACGCGTCGACCCGTGGAATCGAAACACCACGAGCGTTGACGCTCGCCCCACGACGGCAGGCCGTGTTCGTGTCGCTCGTCGGCGCGCACCATGCCGGCATCGCCCACCACGGTGACGTTCAACCAGCCGGTGGAGTCGTCGAGCCAACCGAGGCGCTCTCCGGAGACGTCGGTACGCGGTTGCTGGATCTGCAATTCGGCGGCCGAACCGATCACCCCGGTGGTGGTGACCAGATGGGACTCGTCCCACGGCATGTTCGGCGGATTCCAACCGACCCACACGGGGCGACCGTTCCACCACACCGGGTCCGCCACGAAGGCGTGGTCACCGTTGTCGACCCGGGTGACCGATCCGTCCAGTTCGATGACGTGGATCTCGGCCTGATCGATCACCACCGCCACCGCGTCGGCATCGGGAGACACCACGGGCGATGACAGCGTGCGACCGGGGTCGGGTCGCAACAGAAGATGGGGGTCGCGACCGTCGACAGGGATGGCC
>VFQT010001220.1_pt1 | contig 32196 bp, 27 predicted proteins | sample 3512381 | NCBI WGS metagenome assembly VFQT01 (sample SAMN10412376, study PRJNA504923) | tailings metagenome | isolation source: Relicate 2 Philex TSF3 active mining site | place: Philippines: Tuba, Benguet | collected 2017-08-29
AAGGGGGAGGTACGCACTCGCTTAACATGAATCCACGCACATAAGTGTGGGAGACGATCTGCCAGGTCACGGACTCCCAGTTCTTTGGTTCGAAGTCATCCATGCACAACATGCCACAAAACTATGGTGGCTGCCGAGGCCTGAAAGGGGAAAAAAACGTTTAATATGGAGAAAAAAACACCAGTCGTTGTGTGATTTCAGCAAAACAATTCATTATTTGCAACGTTTCGTCCAGGCTGCGCATAGTATAGCGCTGCATTTTACTAAAATTTACCGTGTGTCAGGGAACTGTGCCTTCAATGATCCTGAATACCTTGAGCGATGGGTAGATCAACAGTCCTACTATGCTGTCTGAGTTTTTTGTTCGCCAGTCTTCGGTTGATGGCGAGCGTAATTGAGGATACATTGCCCCGCCGTTCAGATTCGATCCTTTTCCCTGTTTCAGATACCACGATCATTGTACAGCCCACGAATGATACTCCGATGGTTGGCACCGCGAGTTATTATGCGGATCGGTTTGAAGGCAGGCGCACCGCGAGCGGTCAGATCTTCAGGCAATCAAAGATGACAGCCGCGCATAATTCATTGCCGCTCGGAACCTGGATCAGGGTAACCAGGCTGGATAATGGAAAACAGGTCGTAGTCAGGATCAACGACAGGATGCATCCGCGAAATCCAAGACTCGTAGATCTGTCGAAGGCAGCTGCCCGCGAACTTGGTTACTTAAGAATGGGATTGGTCAAGGTAAGGATCGACCAACTTGACAAGAGTCCGCCCACCGATCAATGAAAATGCATCAAACGTGATGAAATACTTCATCGTGAACAAATATTTCGATGTTTAGGATAGTCCCTTTATTTTTGCCAGATACAAAAAAATCTATTATGAAAAGACTGTTCGCTTTGACCCTGGCCATTTTCAGCCTGGGAAGCGGTTATGCACAGTTGAAGAAAGAGCATCGTACCGGGAAGATCGTCGGTGGATCCTACACGCTTCACGACTTCAATACCGCTGCGGACCTCAGCAATATGTCCCTTTCCGCCGTCCTGGAGAAGGGCGACTGGAACAAGGCCCGTCGTATGAGTCCCGGCTTTGCCCTCACGTACACGCAGGGGCTGCTCGACCATCTGGATGTGATGGTGCGTGCAGGGATTGCAGGGTTGGAATATCCTCGCCCGGGTGTTTCTTCCATGTTCAATTACCAGACCAAGGCGCTTGTTGAGTCCGACGTGAGCCTGAATATTAAACTGCTGACCGATCAGTATGCTGTTTCGCCATACGTATCCATTGGTGCAGGTGCATCCAAGTGGGGCGTATATTACTCTGCTTACGCACCTGTAGGCCTCGGTATGCGGATCAATGTATTGGATGAGGCCTATGTCTCTCTCCAGAGCCAGTACCGTTTTGCCATCAGTGGAAATGCTACCAAGCATGTTTTCTATGGCATCGGCATTGGTTCGTCCATCGGAAAAAAAAAAGTAACTGAGGCCCCTAAACCGATCCCGCCCGTACCTGTTGTGCCGGAAGCCCCCAAGGATACCGACGGAGATGGTGTAGCTGATCAGGAGGATGCATGTCCTACGGTTGCTGGTCTTGCCAAATTCAAGGGCTGCCCCGACAAGGACAACGACGGGGTGCAGGATTCCGAGGACAAATGTCCCACGGTACCAGGTTTGACCAAATTCAATGGTTGCCCCGACAGTGACAATGATGGCATCCAGGATGCAGAAGACAAGTGCCCCGGCACCGCGGGTCTTGCCCGTTACCAGGGTTGCCCGGTTCCTGACACAGACAAAGATGGTATCAATGATGAGGCAGACAGGTGCCCAACCGTTGCTGGTGTCACTGAAAATTACGGATGTCCGCGTATAGAGTTCAATCCGAACTTTGTAACATTCATGAAGGGGAGTGTCGTGCTGACGAAATGGGCCAAGGCCGAGCTCGACAAGTTGGTCAGTGCGCTGGTCAACGATCATCCCCAGGTCAAGGTGAGCATTGAGGGGCATACAGACGATACCGGAAGTGATGAGCTTAACCAAAAGCTCTCCGAGAAAAGAGCTGAAGCTGTCAAAGCCTATCTTGTTGCCCACCAGGTCGATTCAGATCGGATCATCACCGCTGGTTATGGTAAGAGCCGCCCCGCTGAAGATAATGGGACCGCAAATGGTAAAGCCAGGAACCGCCGCGTAGAATTCAAAGTAACTCAATAACCTGATTGCCTTAGAGCAGCCAAAAGCCGGATGTCAGCACATCCGGCTTTTGAATTTTCCGGCGTGAACAGTGCAAGCTGATGATTGTTAGGGTTGACAGATATCGGATTAACTTCAGCGTAGAAAATTTCAGGATATGGATTTTAAGTTGACCGAAGAACATCAGATGATCAGGGATGCTGCGCGTGAATTTGCCCGTCAGGACTGCTTGCCCGGCGTCATCGAGCGGGACGAATATCAGCGTTTTGCATACGATCAGATCATGAAGTTGGGTAGCTTGGGATTTATGGGGATGATGACCGATCCTGCCTATGGTGGCGCCGGACTGGATACGATCAGCTACGTGCTTGCGATGGAAGAGATCAGTAAGATCGACGCCAGTGTAAGTGTGTGCATGAGTGTCAACAACAGTCTGGTCAACTGGGGACTGGAAGCCTTTGGTACGGAAGAGCAGAAGCGGCATTTTCTGGAGCCACTGGCAGGTGGTCAACAAAATGGAAAACTTTACATCGGAGCGTTCCTGCTCAGTGAGCCGGAAGCTGGAAGTGACGCCACTGCACAGCGCACCACTGCAGAGGATATGGGTGATCATTACATCCTGAACGGAACGAAGAACTGGATCACGAATGGCTCTTCTGCATCGGTTTATCTGGTGATGGCCCAGACGTATCCCGAAAGAGGAAGCCGGGGCATCAATGCATTCATTGTCGAAAAGGATAGTCCAGGCATCACCGTCGGCGCAAAAGAAAATAAGATGGGCATCCGGGGAAGTGATACGCACAGCATTTCCTTTCAGGATGTGCGCGTGCCCAGATCCCAACGCATCGGAGCAGATGGCTTCGGATTTAATTTTGCCATGAAAACACTGGCGGGCGGAAGGATCGGCATCGCCGCTCAGGCCCTTGGGATCGCCAGTGGTGCTTATGAACTCAGTCTGGCCTATGCCCGGGAAAGGAAAGCCTTCGGAAAGTCCATCGCCGAACATCAGGCGGTGCAGTTCAAACTGGCGGATATGGCCACCCGGATCGAGGCGGCCCGTCACTTATGCATGAAGGCTGCCTGGGAGAAAGACCAGGGGATGGATTATTCCACCAGCTCATCCATGGCGAAGGTCTTCGCATCAGAAACGGCGATGTGGGTGACAACCGAGGCCGTACAGATCCATGGCGGATATGGCTATGTTAAGGAATATCACGTTGAGCGACTGATGCGGGACGCCAAGATCACTCAGATCTATGAGGGCACCAGTGAGATCCAACGGCTGGTGATCGGTCGGTCGATACTGAAGTGACCCGGATTATTCTTAAGATTACCCTTTGAAATTCTCCTGATCATGGTTGACAAGGAAGCTTATGCACGCATTTCCGCCTGGCTGAGTGAAGAACATGTGACACTGGTGGCCGTCTCAAAGACAAAGCCATCAGAGGACATCAGAACGCTCTATGAATTGGGGCATCGGGATTTCGGGGAGAACTACGTTCAGGAACTGGTGGGTAAACAGCCGGAACTGCCGCAGGACATCCGCTGGCATTTCATCGGGCATCTCCAACGCAATAAGGTTCGGTTCATCGCCCCGTTCGTTCATCTGATCCATGGGGTGGACAGTCAGCGTCTGCTGGTTGCAGTGGACAAGGAAGCCGCCCGTATTGGCCGCCGGATCGACTGCCTTCTTCAGGTACACATCGCCTCTGAGGAGACCAAATTCGGTATGGATGAGCAGGAGATCAGTGCCCTGTTGCGTGAAACCGACGCTGGAAGGTCTTTGCCCAACGTGCGTATCCGCGGACTGATGGGTATGGCGTCATTCAGTGATGACAAAGAACTCGTGCGCCGCGAATTCCGGGAATTGAAAACCATCTTCGATTCCGTCAGGTCTTCTGTCTTTTCAGACACCGAAGATTTCTCCATCCTGTCCATGGGCATGAGCGCCGATCACGACACTGCCATACAGGAAGGCAGTAACATGGTGCGCATTGGAAGTTTACTTTTCGGGGCAAGATGAGCCGATGCGGTTCATGTGACCGGCTCATTTTTTATGGATTTCAAATGCCGGCGGATCGCTGATTGACCTCTGCTTTCACAGGATGGCTTACATTTGTATTGTACCCCAATGAAAGCGAATATGTCCAATCGATTGACGATCCTGCTGATCGCCCTATTCCCTGTTATACCCATCTTTGGTCAGATCTCAGTGGGCGCCTCCCTCGGTGGAGTGTTGTCCACCCCCAAGGCTTATGTGTCTGACGGAGCGATGCAGATCAAGATGCCGGCCCAACGCAGGGCTTCCTACACCCTGGGTATTCATGCAGATCTTCCACTTGGAGAATCAGGTTTCAGGATGATGCCTTCATTAAGGTATTCAGACAAAGGTTTCCTTGCCCGCACGGAAGTTGCCATGCAACAGACCAGGGTGGTCATTGATATGTCCCATCGCATGGGATTCCTTGAACTGGGATTGCCGTTTGGTTTTGCTGCCGGGGTTGGAGATCATCATATTTTCTTCGGAGTGGGTCCCTATGCCGCTATCGCCACTGGCGGGCGTGTGCAAACGAATGCCTCGATCAATGGCGTAAGCAACGAACAACGTAATCCCATCAAATTCGGCTCCGGAACAGGCGCTTACGATCGGATGGACTATGGTGCCGAGGCGACGGTGGGATTCGTTTTTTCCAGCGGATTGTTTGTTCGGACAGGCTACGCCTATGGCTTACCGGATCTTTCCAATGATCCGTCAAATCCGCTGCGCCAGCGTTGCGCGACATTGTCTGCAGGTTATTTCTTCCTGCGTTGATTGGATCTCCTTTGACAGTCCGTTCCAGACAGTACCTTCCTGTCTTTCATCCGCCGGAAGGACGGAATTCGTTACCTTTGCGGTCTTCAAGTACATTATACATCCCCAAAACCTTGTCCGGATATGTTAGCAGCCCGTAATATAACCCTTGCCTATGGCAAACGCGTGCTCTTTGATGAAGTCAACATCAGTTTCACCAAAGGCAACTGTTACGGCGTCATTGGGGCCAATGGAGCGGGAAAGAGTACATTCCTGAAGATCCTCAGTGGAGAAATCGAACCCAACAAGGGCTCGGTCGAGATCACGCCCGGTGAGCGGATGGCGGTCTTGAAGCAGAACCAGTTCGAGTTCGACGAGATGACGGTCCTCAATACCGTGCTCATGGGGCATCGCAAGATGTGGGATGTCATGCTGGAACGGGAAAAGATCTACGCCCTGGAGGATTTCACCGAGGAGGACGGCATTCGCGCAGGCGAACTGGAGGCTGAATTCGGTGAGATGGGTGGCTACACGGCTGAAAGTGATGCGGCCAGTCTGCTGAGCGACCTCGGCGTGCAAGAGCAATACCATAGCAGTCTGATGAAAGATATCCCCGGCACCCTGAAAGTGCGGGTGTTGCTGGCACAGGCACTTTTTGGGAATCCTGACATCCTGCTATTGGACGAACCTACCAATGGTCTCGACATAGAAACCATCGGATGGCTGGAGAATTTCCTTGCCGAATATGAAAACATCGTGCTGGTCGTCAGTCACGACCGTCACTTCCTGGATGCCGTTTGTACCCATGTGGCTGACGTAGATCGTCAAAAGATCAAGGTATTCACCGGCAACTACACCTTCTGGTACGAATCCTCCCAGCTCATGGCGCGTCAGTTGAGCGATAAGAACAAGAAGGTGGAAGACAAGCGACAGGCGCTGATGGACTTCATCGCCCGCTTTAGTGCCAATGCCTCAAAATCCCGTCAGGCCACTGCCCGGAAAAAAGCCCTTGAAAAACTGACCATCGAGCAGATCGAACCGTCCAACCGGAAATATCCGGGGATCATTTTTCAACCCCTGCGTGAGGTGGGCAACCAGATCCTCAACGTGGAGGGGCTGCGGAAATCGGTAGATGGGCGTGTACTGTTCGATAAGGTCACCTTCAGCATCAATAAAGGGGAGAAGATCGCCCTCGTCAGCAGGGATCCGCTCGCCGTCACCTCCTTCTTTGAGGTCATCACCGGCGAACAGTCCACCGAAGCCGGGAAGTTCGAGTGGGGTACGACCATCACCAAGGCTTATCTTCCGCTGGAGAACAATGAATTCTTCAAAGAAGGCCTCAGTTTGCTGGAATGGCTGCGACAGTTCGTGCCGGCGCATGTCACCGACGCGGATGAGCCCTTCCTGCGCGGTTTCCTGGGTAAAATGCTCTTTAGCGGCGATGATATCCAGAAAAAGACCAATGTACTAAGCGGGGGAGAAAAGGTCCGCTGCATGATCAGTCGAATGATGCTGCAAAACCCCAACCTGATACTCCTCGATCAGCCCACCAACCACCTTGACCTGGAAAGCATCCAGAGCTTTAACGAAGGATGTATCAATTTTCCGGGCATTGTGTTGCTGACATCGCATGACCATACTTTCATGCAAACCGTCGCCAACCGCATCATTGAATTGACGCCGTCCGGCATCATCGACCGCCTGATGACCTTTGATGAATATCTCGAGGATGCCCGTGTTCGTGAATTGCGCGCAGAAATGTACCGGTCTTGATTTGATACATGACCATAATCATACGGTAAGCGTGTCCGGCATTCGACCTCAGTGCCTAATTTGCTGTTAAAAGGCAGCGACATGATCGAATTGTTTGGGTTGGTCATTTGTGCAGGGATCATTTTTCAGGCAGGTAAACGGCTTTCTGTTCTGGGAGAAGCATTGGCCGTGCAGACCGGTTTGGGTCAGGTCTGGGTAGGCATCATCCTGTTATCGACAGTTACATCGCTGCCCGAAATGATGGTTGGAGTTGGTTCGATCATCATTGTAGGGTCTGCTGATCTTGCCGTTGGGGATATTCTTGGAAGTTGCTCTTTCAATCTCTTCCTGTTGGCCATCCTTGATGCCTTTGTGCCCCGCAAAAATGCGCTGTTTGGGAATATTTCAGGGCATCATATCATAGCAGCTGCGCTGGGCATCATTCTCATGTCCATTTTTATGTTGGCAAAGATCCTACCCTTGCCCATACATTTCGGTCCGTGGATCGGTTATCCGAGCATTCTGTTCCTGATCATTTATTTTCTTGCAGTCCGCATGATACATGGATCAGCCAGGACGGCACCCATGCCGGATCAGGTGACTGCCTCGGTTCAACCCCTTGCCTCTTCTGAACAGAAGCGGGTTACATTGATTCGTTTTTCGGCATACTCCCTGTTGATCGTATTATCGGCCCTGGCCTTACCTTTTTTAACAGATCGCCTGGCCTCAATGATTGGATTGAGCGGTTCATTTGCCGGCACCTTTATTCTGGCGGCGACCACCTCATTTCCAGAGGTGGCGGTAAGTCTTTCAGCTGTACGAAAAGGTTCTTTGGATCTGGCAGCCGGAAATTTACTGGGCAGTAATCTTTTTAATTTTTTGATCCTCGCGCTGGATGATTTGATCTATCCGGGCGCTGATCTGCTTAGGGATGCTTCTTCCGGTCATTTGATCTCGGCCGGCACCAGTATCATAATGGTCGCCATTGCCATCATCGGTATAAGCGTCCATTCCTCTTCCAAACGATGGTTGATGGCATGGGATGCAATGTTGATCGCTCTGCTATATGTTTTCATGTTGTCTTTGTTATATCACACAACACATTGAGCATATGAATGTACACCAGCTGAAACCGTCTGACGTCCTGCTCGCTTTTCAGGCAGATTCAAATGGACTATCTGCCGTCCGGGTGGAGGAGAACCGGTCGCGCTACGGTGCCAATAAACTTGAGGGCAAGCCGCCGCGTCCTGCGTGGCTGATACTCCTTTCGCAGTTTAGGGATGTGATGATCCTCATCCTCATGGCAGCGGCAGTGATCTCCGGGCTGTTGGGAGACCTGACGGATACCATCATCATTTTTGTCATCGTGGTGCTCAATGCACTCCTCGGTTTTTATCAGGAGTACAAGGCAGAACGCGCGCTGGATGCCCTGCAGCGCATGACGACCTTGCAGGCCCAGGTGATCCGGGATGGGAAACTGATCCGGGTCGATTCGTTTGAGCTCGTACCCGGAGATATCGTGGTGCTGGAGGCCGGGAATTCTGTTCCGGCGGATCTGAGGCTGCTGGAAGTTCATGCATTGCGGGTAGATGAATCGGCACTGACGGGAGAGTCTGTGCCGGTCGATAAACATACAGCGCCCATTGATGCGGATGACGTTCCACTGGGTGACAGAAGCAACATGGCGTATAAGGGGACACTGGTGACGAACGGGCGCGCGAAGGGTCTGGTGGTGGCCACTGGGATGTCTACGGAGATCGGTCGCATCGCCCGCCTGCTGGAATCCCCTGAAGTGGAGACACCCCTTCAGAAACGAATGACGGATTTCGGAAGAAAGTTATCGTACATCATTCTGGTCATCTGCCTGATCCTGCTGGGCGTTGGACTCTTGCGTGGTGAGGAACCGATGAAGATGTTGCTGCTCTCCATTTCCCTGGCGGTGGCGGCCATCCCTGAGGCCCTGCCCGCCCTGATCACCATCGCGCTGTCCATGGGGGCGCATCGTCTGGTCAGAAAGAATGCTTTGATCCGAAAACTGCCCGCGGTGGAAACCCTGGGATCCGTTACCTATATCTGTACCGATAAAACGGGAACCCTTACGCAAAACCGGATGCAGGTCGTGCGGTTGCATGATCCCAGTCCATTGCCCGCACTCAGCTTTCAGAAACTGAACGATCTGTCGGGGTTGATGTGTCTGAACCACGATGTGACGGAAGCCCCCGGAGGCGGGTGGCATGGCGATCCGACAGAAACGGCCATGGTGGATCATATTGTCCGCCAGCATGGACGCGAGGCCTATATGCGCTTGTATACATCCTACCCCCGGGTTGCGGAGATCCCCTTCGACTCCGATCGAAAATGTATGACAACGGTGCATCGTTCGGCTTCCGGATTCCTGGTCGTGACCAAAGGGGCGGTGGAATCCATACTGGATGCATTGGGTGAGATGGGGGACCGGGAAGCCATCCATCGGGAAGCCCGGTCGATGGCTGATGAGGGCATCCGGGTCATCGCATATGGATTCCGAATCCTTCAGGATCTCCCGGATCCGATCTCCCATGACCGTTTGGAAAAAGACCTCACCTTCGCCGGTCTGGTGGGATTGATCGATCCTGCCCGTCCCGAGGTCAAGGAGGCCATCGCGGAATGTCATTCCGCCGGTATTCATACCGTGATGATCACGGGGGATCATCCCGCAACCGCAGCCGCCATCGCCCGGGATATCGGTTTGCTGAAGCCCGGGGAACTGGTCCTCAATGGTCGGGAACTGGGTGCTATGTCGCCCGAAGCTTATGATGATGTCGTGGAAAAGGTTCGGGTCTATGCCCGGGTATCCCCGGAACAGAAACTGCAGATCGTACGGGCACTGCAACGGCAGCAGCATTTCGTCGCCATGACAGGCGACGGGGTCAATGACGCCCCTTCACTCAAGGCCGCGGACATCGGCATTGCGATGGGGATCAATGGAACGGATGTTTCCCGCGAGGCGGCCAGGATGATCCTCCTGGATGATCATTTTGCGACCATCGTGCGTGCCGTTCGGGAGGGAAGAAGGATCTTCGACAACATCCGAAAGTTCGTAAAGTATATCATGACCTGTAACGGGGCGGAGATATGGACGATCCTGCTGGCGCCCATGCTGGGATTACCGATGCCATTGCTGCCGATCCATCTGCTCTGGATCAACCTGGTCACGGATGGCTTGCCCGGACTGGCCCTTGCCCGCGAACGTGCCGAGCGGGATATCATGCGCAGGCCTCCCAGAAGATCGGATGAAAGCATCTTCGCGGATGGTATTGGTTTCCATATCCTGTGGGTGGGACTGCTAATGGCGGGGGTAACCCTTTCTGCAGAAGCCTGGGCCATCAATCAGCAGCTCGAACACTGGCAGACCATGGTCTTTACCATTCTGGCCTTCGCCCAGCTGGGGCATGTGCTGGCGATCCGGAGCGAACGGCAATTCCTATTCCGGCAGGGCATCCTTTCCAATCTTCCACTGCTGGGTGCCGTGCTGTTGACGGTGGCCCTTCAATGCCTGGTCATATACCTTCCTGCTGCCAATGAGGTCTTCCATACGCAGCCCCTGGATCTGAAGGAACTGCTCTTATGCCTGGCCGCAGCAGCCGTCGTATTCCACGCCGTCGAACTCGAGAAATTAATCAAACCCATCTTCCTGAAACGAGGGAAGAAGGCCATGAGGATCAATAATTCGGGTATGCGTTAACGTTAGTGTGTGGCCATGACTGTGATCTGCATCATGAATGCCTCTGATGCAGGTCACTGTCCCCGGATGCAGAGCGGATTAGATTTGATGAAAACATTCAATGATGGCCTACGAAGACATGACGGCGGTAAATGCCGAACACAATGAATGGCTGAAGGGACTCGATTTTTACCGGGAGGATCTGAAGATCCATGAACGGAGACTGCTGGAACTGGCCGGTCGGTCGACGGACTTTGAACTCAGCAGAGGGATAGAGCATTTCCAGAATCAATTCCTGATTCAGCGCAATACGATGGATGAGTTGCGCCATGCGATCCGGGAGCACGTTACCGGCTTTGGTCAGCAGGTGTCCCGCGGGGATGGTGGCCCGGAGGGAAGCCTGACGTCTGTGCATGAAGCATTGAAGGATGGCTATTTGTCATTTGAAAAGGTCATGAATGATCTGCGACATGAGTTTGCACAATTCCTGACACGCTGGCATTTCTGATGGTGAATGTCTTCCTGATTTCCTAATCCGGATAAAACGGGATAATTTCATACGTTGAACCAGGAGGTCAACGTCATGGAAGAGCAGCGATCGAATGCATCAGGGATCCCGATCCGGGTCTGTCATCAGCCGGTGGGCGGGGTCGTTCCGACCCCTGAATATCCGGGTCGTTTCCCCTTTACACGAGGGGTGCAACCGGATATGTACCGGGGGCGATTGTGGACCATGCGCCAGTATGCCGGTTTCTCCACCGCTGCAGAGAGCAATCGACGATATAAATACCTCCTCTCTCAGGGGGTAACGGGTTTGAGTGTGGCCTTTGACCTGCCCACTCAGATCGGGTACGACAGCGATCATCCCATGTCCGAGGGAGAGGTTGGGAAAGTGGGGGTAGCCATCGACAGCATGGATGACATCGCCACATTGTTCGATGGCATTCGACTGGATGAGGTGTCCACATCCATGACCATCAATGCCACCGCTCATATACTGCTGGCGATGTATGTCGCCCAGGCAAAGCGTCAGGGTTGTGATCTCTCCAAACTGACAGGGACCATCCAGAATGATATCCTCAAGGAGTACGCGGCACGGGGGACTTATATCTATCCTCCCCGACCTTCCATGCGGATCATTACCGATATATTCGAATGGTGCAGTCGCGAACTGCCTAAGTGGAATACCATCTCAATTTCCGGTTATCATATCCGGGAGGCCGGCAGTACGGCGGTCGAAGAAGTGGCATTTACATTAAGTAATGGCCGCGCCTATGTAAGGGCGGCCCTTGAACGCGGGTTGGATATCAATGTATTTGGCCGGCGTCTTTCTTTCTTTTTTAACGCGCACAATGACATTTTTGCGGAGGCGGCCAAGTTCCGTGCCGCCCGGCGCATGTGGGCGGAGATCATGCGTTCAATGGGAGCCACGGACCCACGGGCAATGATGCTTCGCTTTCATTCGCAGACCGGCGGCAGCACGCTCACGGCACAACAACCGCTGAATAATATAGCCAGGGTGACCTTGCAGGGGCTTTCTGCCGTGCTGGGGGGCACACAGTCACTCCATACCAATGGCTATGATGAGGCGCTGGGACTGCCGACGGAAGCCGCTGCCCGCATTGCGCTGCGTACTCAGCAGATCATCGCGCATGAGAGCGGAGCGCCCGAGACGGCCGATCCGCTGGCCGGTTCCTATTATGTAGAATACCTCACGGATGAAACGGAGCGCAGGGCAAAGGAACTGATGGAACAGATCGAAGCCATGGGTGGAGCTGTTTCCGCCGTAGAGCAGGGGTTCATCCAGGAAAGGATCGCTGCCAGCGCTTATCAGTTTCAACGGGAAGTCGAGCGCGGTGAACGCATCATTGTCGGGGTCAATCAATTTATATCGGAAGAGGCCTCCGGTATGCCTGTCATGCGCATCGACGATAGTGTCCGGCAGGTTCAATCCCGGCAACTGGAGGCACTGAAACATCGGAGGGATGCCCATGCAGCCGCATTCGCATTGCATGCAGTCCGACAGGCGGCTTCCGGGGCCGATAACATCATGCCCCACATCCTACACGCCGTGGAGCAAGATTGTACACTCGGAGAGATCTCGGATATCTTACGCGAGGTTTTTGGCGAATACAGAGGCTGAGGAGGGAAATCAGGCCATTAAAGCAGTTTACGGGCCTCGAAGCGCAGGGCTTCCAGTACCACAGGGTACAGGGAGGCCTTTGGATCTGTTTGCACCAGTTCCAGGATCATGCAGGACAATTGCCTTCCATCGGCCTCAGGTGGAAGGGCGGAGGACAGATTTCCGATGATGAAGACATTTTGCTCCCGGTATCGCTGAACCGCATCCCATGCCGCATCGGTTACGTACACCTGCTGGGTGATGTTATGTTCTGCCTCGTTCCTGATCTGTCCGATCAGCAGGCCGGCATATTGTTGCTGGGGGATGCCATCTGCCGGTATCCGGTGCACGATGTTGTGCAAGGCAATCCTTTCAGTGAGCAGGATCAGACGCTCATAGGCCTGGAGTTGCAGCCGGACCATTTCCCGGTCACGCACAGGCTCCGGTGTTGCAGCGGTAGTCACCACCTGTGGTGTCGACTCCGTATTGATCTGTTTCTTGTCCCTGAACCAGAAGAACAGGTAAAGTCCGGCGGTCAGGGCAATGCTTGCAATGCCGGCGAAAACTAGCGTATCATTTAGCATTCGAATGTGATGATCGCAAAAGTACCAAATGCCCATGAACTTCTGTTTGCGGGCAATGTTCTTAACTTTGCATTCGCAACAATGAAATCATATGACTGAAACAAATACACCGGTGAGACTGACGCCTTCTACGGTGAAGGAGCTGAAGCGTATTCTGTCGGAAGACAATATCACGCCGGGATATCGGCTGCGCATCGGCGTAAAGGGGGGCGGGTGTTCAGGCCTGACCTATGTGATGGCCTTTGAGGAACCAAAGCCGGAGGACGAGCGGGTGGAGATCGAAGGCATTCCGTGTATCATCAATCCGGCTCATGCACTGTACCTGCATGGGATGGAGATCGACTGGGGTACAGGTCTGGATGCACGGGGATTCGTTTTCAATAACCCCAATGCATCATCAACTTGCGGATGCGGCACTTCCTTTGCGGTCTGATCGACTGAAACAGATCTTTTTGAAGGGATCCCTGCGGGTCCTTTTCTTTTGACCGGCAGGCAGGATCTGGCATTGAACGGAAGCTCATGGATTCCCATACCATTGAAAATTATCAATAACAGAAAGGCCCCTGATGATCCATCAGGGGCCTTTCTGTTATTGATAACGTCTGATCTTTTACTTACGCTTGGCCGGTGCACTATCCTGCTGCATGCCGGAGAGCGGCTTGTTGCGGGCGAGGTCAACCAGCACGGGGGCGGCCACATAGATGGTCGAGTACGTACCGGTGATGACACCGATCAGCATCGCAAAGGAGAAACCACGGGTCACCTCACCACCGAAGATGAAGAGGATGAGCAGGGTTAGGAATACGGTCAGCGATGTCATGATCGTACGAGACAATGTCTCATTGATGGACCGGTTGATGATCGTGCCTTTGTCAGCTCCTTTCATCAGGTGTACGTTTTCACGGATCCGGTCAAAAACGATCACGGTATCGTTCATCGAGAAACCGATAACGGTCAGGATGGCCGCGATGAAGTGCTGGTCGATCTCCAGCGGGAAGGGCACCACATGCTTCAGGAAGGAGAAGACCGCCAGGGTAACCAATACGTCGTGCATGAGCGCGAAGATGGTTCCGAGTGAGTATCTCCAGTCGCGGAAGCGCAGGAAGATGTACAGGAAGATGGCGATCAGTGCGAAGAAGGTGGCTTTGACCGCGCCCTTCTTCAGGTCATCAGAGATGGAGGGCAGTACGGTCTGAGAGCTCTGGATGTGCTGGCGTTTGAACTCGTAGTAGCTCTTAGCGGAGCCTATCTCTTCGCGCAGTGCGTTGTACATCGTCGATTCAACAACAGAATCCGCAGATTTGCTGGGGTCATCGATCATGAAGGACGTGGTGATATTCAGCGTCTTGTTGTCTCCCACCGTTTTAATGATCGGGTTTTCGCCATTGAAGGCCGCCTTCAGTTTTTCTCCGACAACCGATGTTTCCATGGCTTTGTCGAAACTGATCGTGTAACTCCGACCGCCCTTGTATTCCACACCCTGGTCAAAACCATTGAACAATGCACCGACACCCAGTACCAGGACCACAATGGAGATCACGTAGGCAACCCGGCGGTATTCGATGAATTTAAAGTTGGCGTTCTTAAGGATGTTGTTGCTGACAGCGGAGAAATATTCGAAGTGGCGCTTCTTATTGGTCCAGAAATCGCTGATCAGGCGGGATACCAGGATACCGCAGAACAGGGACAGCAGGATACCCAGGATCTGGGTGGTGGCAAAGCCGAGGATCGGACCCAGACCGAAGTAGAACAGGATAATGGCAGTGATCAGGGTTGTGATGTGGGAGTCAAGTACCGGAGGAAGGGAGCGGCTGTAGCCGTCGTTCACGGCGGTCAGATAACTCTTGCCTTTGCGGAGTTCATCCTTGATGCGTTCGAAGATGATCACGTTCGTATCCACGGCCATGCCGATGGTGAGCACCAGACCGGCGATACCGGGTGCCGTGAGGGTTGCTTCCAGGGCGCTGAGGATACCTACGGTGAACAGCAGGTTCAGGATGAGCGCGATATTGGCCACCCAGCCACTGGTATTATAGTACAACAGCATCAGGGCGAATATGACGAGGAAGGAGATGAGGAAGGATAGTCCTCCGCCTCTGACGGCTTCTGCGCCGAGGGTCGGGCCTACCACCTGCTCCTGTACGATCTTGGCCGGGGCGGGCAGTTTACCGGACTGGAGGATATTGGCCAGGTCCTGTGCCTCTTCGACGGAGAAGTTACCACTGATCTCGCTGGTGCCTGATGTGATCGGGTTGATCACGTTGGGAGCAGAATAGACGATGTCGTCCAGTACGATGGCGATGGGCTTACCAACATTTTCGGTGGTCATATCAGCCCAGATGCGTTCTCCCTGCTTGGTCATGGCCATTTTAATGGCCGGGCGACCACGATCATCGTAGTCCTGGCTGGCCTGCTGCACGCCGTCACCTTCCAGACGAGCCTTCTCACTGCCTTCCGGCATTTTCAGACCGTACACGGGGAGCACGTCACTCTTCACGCCCTGGTCATTCTTTTCGGCCACACCAAAAACGATGCGGAGGTTGGCGGGCAGCTGACTGCGGACATTTTCTATCCCCAGGTATTCATTGAAGAGGGCGGTGTCCCTGGAAGATATATATCCAAGGTTGGGCGCGAATTGCTGGCGTCCGTCGGCGCTTTGTTGAGGGCCGATGGGCTGGAATACCCTGAACAACGATTGTTCGACATTCGCTGTTTTTGTGGAATCAGCCTTTGCGGACTGGTTGTTCACGAGTTCACCGATGGTAGCGGTCTTGTTGGTATCACCCGCTGCGCGGCTGGCAGTTGCTGCGGTGGTGTCTGCAGCGGCCGGGGCAGATTTCACACCACTGTAATAGGTCTTGAGTGCGTTTTCTGCATCTGTGAGCGGCTTGTCGAGCTCCCCGATGTTGTAAACCTCCACAAACTGGAGATTGGCCGTTGCCTGCAGATATCTCCTGACCCTTTCAGGATCGTCCTTTACACCCGGCAGTTCCACGGTGATGATGCCCTTGGTCTTGTCGAGCTGTACGTTTGGCTGGGCGACACCAAACTGGTCGATACGCTTCTGCAATACCATGTAAGTATTGCTGATGGCGCCTTCCGCATAGCCGCGGAGCTTGGCCTCCACGCTGTTGTCGGAATCCTCCAGTTTGATGGTGCGCTGACCTGACCCGGAGAAGATGGAGGAGAGCTTGACGTTGGGATTCTGCTCACGGAAGGCAGTCACGAACAGGGAGATGTAATCAGCGTCACTGTTCTGCTTCCGCTGATTGGCGGTCTGAAGCGCCTTCAGCAGGGCAGGGTTCTTATCATTGTTCGAGAGGGAGCGGAGCAGACCTTCCAGCTCCACTTCGAGGGTAACACTCATACCACCCTGAAGGTCAAGACCCAGGTTCAACTCCTGCTCCTTGGCCTTTTGGTATGAGATCGACCCGCTGGGGCCGTAGGTCACTACGGTCTCACGGGTGCTGTCGAAAAGTCTGCGCAATCTTTTCTTGTACTCCGTCTCCTTGATCTCTGTGACAGCACCGGGGTAATTGGCGTCCACCCAGGCACGTGCCTTCTTCTCCATCTTTTGCTCATGGTTCTTCACCACCCAGGTGAAATGGAGCTGGAACACAGAAATCAGGATCAGCAGTATGGCGAAGACCCTTACCAAACCTTTGAATTGCATACGGGATTATGTTTGTTGCTAAGAATGCCGGGACATACCGCTGGATGGCGGTATGAGCCGGGGCGGGCAAAGATATGTTTTTTTTAAGGCCATAATAGTATTCCAATTTCCTGATTTTTCTTGTCTTCTGCCCAAAAGCAGCCCTGATCTGAATTTCGTTTTCCTGTCACTGTCATGAACTGTCACGTACCTTAAAGGAAATCACGCATGTTTCGTTAACTTTGCGCCGTAAACTTCCACACATGAGACTTTCCTCCCGATTAGAACTGTTCAACGAGCCTGAAACGCTGAAAATGGCCAAGCTGGGCCGGGAACTTCGCGCAAAAGGGGTAGATGTCATCGACCTCTCACTCGGAGAGCCGGATTTTGATACGCCCGTGCACATCAAAGAATCCCTGAAAAAAGCAGTGGATGAAAACTGGAGCCACTACCCCCCGGTGGCAGGTTACCCTGAACTGCGCGAGGCCGCTTGTGTTAAGTTGAAGCGCGATAACGGATTGGACTATCGTGCGGAGAACATCCTTGTATCCACAGGTGCAAAGCAGAGTCTGGCGAATGTGGTCATGGCCATTGTGGACAAAGGCGACGAGGTTGTCATCCCCACCCCTTACTGGGTTACGTACTCAGAGATCGTGAAACTTTGCGAAGGCAAGGTGGTCCTGGTGCGCACCAGCGTGGAGAATAAATATAAGATCACCCCGGAAGAACTGGAAGCCGCGATCACGCCGAAGACGACCCTCTTCATGTTCTCCTCTCCCTGCAATCCGAGTGGCGCTGTCTATTCCCTGCAGGAACTGACGGCACTGGCGGAGGTATTCCGTCGTCATCCGCATGTGTACATCCTCTCTGACGAGATCTATGAGTACATCAATTTCGTGGGTAAGCACGAGAGCATCGCACAGTTCGAGGATCTGAAGGACCGGATCATCATCATCAATGGATTGTCGAAAGGATATGCCATGACCGGTTACCGTCTGGGTTATATCGCAGCGCATCCGACCGTCGTCAAGGCCTGTGAGAAACTGCAGGGACAGATCACGAGTGGTGCCAATGCCGTTACCCAGCGCGGTGCCATCACGGCGCTGACAGGAGACATGGCGCCTACGGAAGCGATGAACGTGGAGTTCACCCGCCGGCGCGCGCGCATGCTGGAACTCCTGAAAGCGATCCCCGGTGTACAGGTTGCCGAGCCGGACGGTGCGTTCTATGTATTCCCCGTCATCAAGGCATATTTTGGCAAAGCAGACGGTGAGCATGTCATCAACGATGCAGACGACCTCTGCATGTATCTGTTGAATGTCGCGCATGTGTCCACCGTCACCGGCCGTGCCTTCGGAGAACCCGATTGCATTCGCATATCTTTTGCCAACAGCATGGAAAAGATCGAACAGGCCATGGAAAGGATCTCCACGGCCATGTCCAGACTCAAGTGATCCTCCGGTGGATGGTCGTAAACCGACCATTGTTCATTGTATGACTATTATTGAAAGGGCCTCCGGTTTCGGTGGCCCTTTCTTATTGGATCAGGATCTGAACAGGAGGAGAGGGCTGCCGGTCATTTTCTGCTCAGTCTCATGGCCATCCATCCTCCGGCAAAGTCGATGATGAAATGGATGATCATCACCGGCCACAGGGAACCACTGATGATGAACAACACGCCCAGACCGACGGAAAATCCCCAGATCTTCATCACTGCTTTCCATCCCTGATAGTAATGGGCCAAACTGAAGAGCAGGGCAGGAACCATGAGGGCAGCGAGGGGCCAGCCGGTTTGGCCTCGGCTCGCCGGCAGGAAATAAGTGACCATGAAGCCCCGATAGATCGTTTCTTCAAACATGGCAGCGGACAGACTGAGCAGCAGATAGGCCGGCATTTCCCGGAGATAACGCGGGAGAAAGGGCGGAAACTCATCAGCCTGTTCGCCTCTTGGTGCATCTGCGGATTGCTTTTTGAGCGAATGGATAAAGTCAGCCAGCCACAACACCAGGATGCCAAGGGTCAGCGGAATTGTGTACATGAGGGTTCCGGCCTCCGGGTTTCTGAAGCCCAGGCTTTCGAATGTCCTGCCTTGAAAGAACCATGACAACAATACCGCTGCAGCAGCGATGAATAGGAAAAGGCTGTTCCCCAGGTAGAATTTTCTGCGGGCAGATTCCGAAAATATCGCCCCTTCCATTTGTTCCCGGCCCTTTACGCCGGAAAGGAAGGGCAGGATCCATCCGAATATCCAGACCAGTGCATGATCGACCCATGTCGGGAAACCGGAAATGAAATGTGGATCGTCCATGATATGGTGGGGTTGTCGAGCGTCCAGCCTGTCGGGCTCATCAACCGGATGAGCGACTGCGGAGGATCAACTGGCGATGGATCTCCAGTACCTGAGGAATCAATGCGGAGCGGTCATCGTTGGTAATGACAAAGTGGCAGCGTCTCATTTTCTCAGCATCATCCATTTGGCGGGCCATCCGTTGCAATATGGCATCCTTTGTCAGGCCATCTCTGCGGATGACCCGGCTGATGCGTAATTCCGGCGGTGCGTACACTCCGATCACCAGGTCCAGTTCCCGTTCGCTTCCGCTCTCGAATATCAAGGCGGCCTCTTTGATGGCATAGGGCCCTGATTGTCTTTGCATCCAGGCACGTGCATCTGCCAGGGTCGCCGGGTGAACGATCGCGTTCAGTTTCTCCGTCGACTCCCGGTTACATAGCACATGTTCAGAGATCCAGGCACGATCAGGTGAACCATTATGGTATGCTGAAGGTCCAAACGTCTCGATGATCCTGGATCTCATCCCGGGATCATTCGACATGAGGCGTCTGGCGGCGGCATCCGCGTAGTACACGGGAATGCCCATGACCGTGAAGATGGCAGCCACGGTGGATTTGCCCGAGCCTATGCCTCCGGTGAGTCCGATCCTGAGCATGGAAGGGAATGGATCCTTGAATTACTTAGCGGCGCTGGCAGCAGCCTTGTTGATCTGCTCGCTCATTTCGAGGCTGATGGCACTGCGCTCGAGTTTGATATAGCTGCCGGGAGACACTTCCAGCTGGATGGTGCTGTCATCATTGATCTTGTAAACGACACCGTGGATGCCGGCAATGGTTACGACCTTGTCGCCTTTCTGCAATGCGTCCTGGAAGCTTTTTGCTTTCTTGGCTTTCTGGGCCTGTGGACGGATCATGAAGAAGTAGAAAACCAAGACCATGCCACCGAGCAAAATGAGTTGCATGGTGCCTGCGTTGGCCGGAGCCTGTCCGATGATGATGTGTGCGGATGTCATACGTAAGGATTGTAAATGTTTTGTTCAAAAGGGTTACAGCCCGCAGTGCGTGGCTTGTTATTACCAGGTGATGATGTAAAATTAGGCAAACCGAGCCTATTTCCGGTATTCCACTTTGCGAAGCCGGCCCTCTCTTTCCAGGTCCTTGTGGATATTGTCGAGGATCCCGTTCACGAAATGGCCACTTTGTGTGGTGCTGTATTCCTTGGCGAGGTCGATGTATTCGTTGATGGTCACCTTGGCGGGAATGGTTTCAAAGAACAGGAGTTCACATACCCCGAGTCTCATGATGATCATGTCAAGCTGTGCGATCCTTTCCGCATCCCAGTTCTTGAGCCGGGGCCGGATCAGGTCCAGGCAGACTTCCTTTTTCTCAATGGCGGTCAGGAGCAGATCGTCACCGTATTTTCTTTTTTCAGCAGAAACGATCTGACCAAAATCGTAGGAGGCGGGCTTGTGCAGGTAATTCATGACCATTTGCTGCATCATTTCCGCATCGTCCTCCCAGTTCACGAAACATTCTGTCAGGTGGGTGTCCATGTCCTCGTCCGGCAGAATGATGTCATTAAAGATGAAGGAAAGGATTTCCCGTTCGTCCGTTCGTTCTCTGGATTGCCTGGTCAGGTAGGCGGTGTATTCCGGACTGGGGGTGAGTTTTCCGAAAAGTGCCCGGATCTGTTCGTTATCGGTCATGGAAAGGAAGCCCCCTTTCTCAACCATACCCGCGAATCCCGGGTGTTCAAGGGTTTGCCAGAGCAGGGTGTTACCAGCCAGTTTGATGTTGACGTTCAGGTCTTCTTCAGAGGGAAGGTGTTTTGATGATCTGCGGGCCGAATCTGTTTCCACGTAGCGTGCCACTTCCGTGATAATGTAAACGAGATAGGTGAATAATGCCGCCGACTGGTCCAGTTTTCCCTTCAGAATGTCCCTGGCCTGCCGTTCGGTCATGCTTCCGTTGGCGGCCTCGAAGGCGTAGAGCGTCTGCATGACTTTCACCCGAATACTTCTTCTGCTGATCATCGTTAAAAGAGCTGTTGAAGCCGCGAAGATAGTCCGAATATTCAGTAATCGGCGATCTTCGCAGGGTCGCTGAAAAAATGTCAGTAAATCCCGTTGTTTTCCTGCATATTGTCAGTGCTTCCCGAGGGTTCGCCCGTGTTTGGCTGACAACTTTTCCTGCTTTGGCACTTGGTACGGTATTCGTACAGGGAATGGCACGCCGCAGGAACCAATGTGGCGACAACAAGAAACATCATCTTCATTTCTTAAACCCATCTTTAAAAACTCAAGCTATGGCTAAGAAGTTCAGCATTACCCCATTGCATGACAGGGTAATCGTGAAGCCTGCTCCCGCCGAGGAGAAGACTGCCGGAGGCATCATCATTCCCGACACAGCGAAGGAAAAGCCCCAGCGTGGCACTATCATGGCTGCCGGACCCGGTAAGAAGGATGAGCCCATGACCGTGAAGGCCGGAGACACCGTCCTGTATGGCAAGTATTCAGGTACCGAGATCTCTATCGAGGGCGTGGATTATCTGATCATGCGTGAATCCGATATCCTGGCCATTGCGTGATCTCCCGCTTTCATCAACACATTCTTAAAACTCAAAACTGCTGAATAATGGCAAAACAGTTGTACTTCAATACAGAAGCCCGCGGCAAGATGAAGAAGGGCGTGGACGTACTGGCCAATGCCGTGAAGGTGACCCTGGGCCCCAAAGGCCGCAACGTCGTGCTGGAGAAGAAATTTGGCTCACCCGCCGTTACGAAGGACGGTGTGTCCGTAGCGAAAGAGATCGAACTGGAAGATCCCATCGAGAACATGGGTGCCCAGATGGTCAAGGAAGTTGCCTCCAAGACGGCAGACGTAGCCGGTGACGGAACGACCACTGCCACTGTGCTGGCCCAGTCCATCATCACCGAAGGTCTGAAGAATGTTGCTGCAGGGGCCAATCCGATGGACCTGAAGCGTGGCATCGACAAGGCTGTTGACATCATTGTCGAGAACCTGAAGAAGCAGTCGCAGACCGTAGGAAGCGACTCCAAGAAGATCGAGCAGGTGGCTTCCATCTCCGCCAACAACGACCCCGAGATCGGCAAACTCATCGCCAACGCCATGAGCAAGGTCGGTAAGGACGGTGTCATCACCGTGGAAGAGGCCCGCGGTACCGAAACGAGCATCGAACTCGTGGAAGGTATGCAGTTCGACCGTGGCTACATCTCTCCGTATTTTGTCACGAACCCCGACAAGATGGAGTGTGAGCTCGCCAGCCCTTACATCCTGATCTACGACAAGAAGGTATCTGCAATGAAGGACATCCTCCATATTCTGGAGAAGGTCGCCCAGCAGGGTGCTCCCCTGGTGATCATTGCTGAAGACCTCGAAGGCGAAGCACTCGCTACCCTGGTCGTCAACAAGATCCGCGGTACGCTGAAAGTAGCTGCTGTCAAGGCTCCGGGCTTCGGTGACCGTCGCAAGGAGATGCTGCAGGACATCGCGATCCTGACCAAGGGCCTCGTGATCTCCGAAGAGCAGGGTTACAAGCTCGAGAATGCCGACCTGACCTATCTGGGCCGTGCTGAGCGTGTCACCATTGACAAGGATAATACCACCATCGTTGGTGGCAAGGGCAAGAAAGATGACATTAACGCCCGCATCGGACAGATCAAGGCTCAGATCGAGACCACGACGTCTGAATACGACAAAGAGAAACTCCAGGAGCGTCTGGCCAAGCTCAGCGGCGGTGTTGCCGTACTGAACATCGGTGCCGCCACTGAAACTGAGATGAAGGAGAAGAAGGACCGTGTGGATGACGCCCTGCATGCTACCCGCGCTGCGGTTGAAGAAGGCATCGTTCCGGGCGGTGGTATTGCTTATATCCGCGCCATCGAGGCCCTTGATAAGAAGAAGGGAGTCAACGAAGACGAAACCACGGGCATCGCCATCGTACGCCGCGCCCTTGAGGAGCCCCTGCGCACCATCGTGGCCAACGCCGGTATTGAAGGATCCATCGTTGTACAGAAAGTGAAGGAAGGCAAGGGTGATTTCGGATACAACGCACGTACCGACAGCTATGAGAAACTGCTGACCGCCGGTGTCATTGACCCGACCAAGGTGAGCCGTGTAGCCCTCGAGCACGCTGCTTCCATCGCAGGTATGCTGCTGACCACCGAGTGCGTCATCGCAGACAAGCCTAAGAAGGAAGAGCCTGTACACAACCATGGCGGTGCACCCGGCATGGGCGGTATGGACTATTGATCCAACAAGTCAATGTGAGTGTATCCCGACGATCTTGTCGGATGCATTCATCAGGGAGTGGCGGAATATCCGTCACTCCTTTTTTTATGCGGTCAATTTAGTGCAGATATGGGATCAATCAGATAACCCTTCCTCCATCCTTTGTTCCTGCAGAAAGGAGGACGGGAAAGAACATCGCCTGGCCATGGGGACGGAAGGATGGATCACCCTCCATACCGGCGTAACGTTGGCGATCGGCACTCCTCTTTTGAATTGTTCATAGGCCGATTCTGCCACGATCCTGAGGTTCATCCCAAAGGTTACCGGACATACATATTCTGCTTCGTATTCGGCAGCGACCGCTTCACGGAGTTCCGGAATGCTGAGGAATATACCTGAGGGGATCCTTCTGATGGCGGCATCCACCATGACGGGGGTTGATATCAGCATCCGGCTGCCGGCAGGAATGCCCCCCACCGGCTCATCTGCCATCCGCCATTCGGGCAGCCGTCCGGTATTCATCCGCTCTGTCCATGTCTTTCTCCTGTACCTTCCGGCCTCGCTCATGCGCTTCCTCCCCTTGTTTTCGTGTATGCGTTCACGTTAGGTCCGACCTGTTCAGGCGGACAGCGGCGCGAAGTTACACATGGAAGGGCAAAGGAAAATGAAAGGACCGAACTAACGTTGATGGATATGCGAAGAATCAAGGTTGATCTGCGGAAAGTCCGGGCAAAGCGCGTTCGCGCAGATGTGCGGCGCTCCCCCTGACGATCAGGAGTTGGGCCAGGCAATAGGTCGACATGACAAGTGTTCCAGCATATGGGAACTGAAATCGGAACCTTGCGATGGCCAGCATGGCATCCGATAATACAAAACAGAGGGCACCGGTCATGAACAGCAGGGCGGTGCGGTCGGAAAGTTTCCCGTATTGCCAGCCGGCGAAGGCCAGCATGGTGCCGATCACGATGGCATAGATGGACACCGGTCCCGCCAGCGTTCCCAGTCCGGGCCACAGTACATAGAGCAATTCGATGACAAACACCACCACAGCCAGCAGCATGACAGGGCGTCGCTTGAGGTATGAAGTCTTCGGAGATCGGATGGACCTGAAATAAGAGATATAAACGATGTGCGCTGAGAGGAAGGCAGACAGACCGGCGATGAACATAGCGTTCCCCTTGAACATGAGTGCAACGTCACCCAGCCATGACAGGAAGAGTGCAAGCATGATCCTGCGTGAAAAAGAGTCCTGGACTTCTACTTCAGCCCGATAGGCGAGGAGGAGCACCGGCATCAGGAATGGCTTGGACAGATAACGCAGGTCCGGGTGTTGGTTCAGGAAAAAGATGTCTGCCAGCACCAGCAGCACATACGCGATGTACAGGCGTCTCTCAGGGCTTTTCATCCGGTTGAGTTTCGACCCATACCCTGCGATTGAAGAAGACCCGGAGCGAATCACGGTGCTTCGCCGTATCTCGCAGTGGAGCGTTGATCAGGATATACAATTTGAATGTGACAGAATCCTTCGTGACCATGCGCACGTTATGCCCCCATTCCTTGAGATCAGCGAAGCGTTTGAATGCACGCTGACGGTTCGATCGTTCCAACACTACACCGAATTGTTCTGTATTGGAAGGAGCTGTTGGCTTCATGGAGGCCTGCATAGTATCTGCGGCCGTAATCTGATTGGGTGTCTGTGTTTCTGCGGGGGTGATCTCTTCTGTCACGGGGCGGTTGATGAACCACCTGACCGCCATGGCCACGGCAAGGATCAGCAGGATGACCAGCAATCTCAGTCCCCATTTCCGGATGGAATCTGGTGACGGAGCCGTAACTCTTTTTTTTCTGGATCCGACAGAGGTAGATGGTCGTCTGAAAGGATCCTGGGGGATCAGCTCAGTTGCCTGAATGAACTCAAGCAGGTTTTTGGAATTCTTCTGGAGGGTTCCGATGCCTTCCAGGTGAAATGGCTTGCTGATGTTGATAAGTTCCAATCCGAATTGCAGGAACGAATCCACGTCAGACCTTGCCAGGGACTTCATTTTTCCGGTTTCGCCGGATATGAATTCCAGCAGATGTTCGTCCAGTGTTGCTTTGGGATCCGGAATGAATGAGAGGCTGCCCTGTGCAAAGGATTCGGGTTCTTCTCCGTTCTGACCGATCACAGCGGCTTGTTCGTCGTGCAAAATGATCCCGAAGCCGGGTAGTGACACACGGTGATGCTGCAAGAGGTATAAGCATATGACCCTACCCAGCTTCAATGTTGGTATTTTTTCTCCGGGCTGTTCAAGTATGGAAACTGATGTGGGAAGTTAATCAATTCGCCAACAAGTTCACATTAAATATGTGATTTTTTAATGAGCAGGCTTCGTAAACGCCTCCGGGGGTTAACTTTGCTCCATGTCTTTGAGCCCTGATGAATGCCGGTTCATGGAATGGTGGGAACGCGATCGCCACAAATACGAGCGCCGCAGCCGTCAATTATGGCTGGGGTTGCCATTGGGGGCCGCATTCTCCATCCCGATCCTGATCAATTTCCTGGCCGGCAGATATTGGTACCGGAGGGCGGATGCGGTGGGATCGAGCCAGTTCAATCCAGTCGTGCTGATCGTGGCAGTGGCCATCATCGGAGGGTTCATGGGCTACATCTCCCGTCGGTTCAAGTGGGAGCAGCACGAGGCGCGCTACCAGGAACTTTCAGCAAAGAAGAAAGTCCCCCATCTGCAAGCCGACAGCTCTTCGGATCCCGTCGAAAAGCATCAATAAAACTGTAAGTGATATGAATATGAAGTTTCTCGCATCTTTCGCCTTACTGCTCTTAGTGCTCTCCGGTTGCAAGAAAGAGGACAGCCAGGAAACCATCGAACAATACCTGACCCGGTCCAATCTCATGTCCACTGTCACCAAGGATCCCCGGGGGTTCTATTACCAGGTCATCACGCCCGGGACAGGTGCTACACCTACCCTGAGTTCCAAAGTGACCGTTTTCTACAAGGGCTCGCTCACGAACGGCAACATCTTTGATCAGACGAGTGCAAATCCTGTGACATTTGGCCTGAATCAATTGATCCTTGGATGGCAGTATGGCATTCCCCTGGTCAAGGCCGGTGGCCGTATCATGCTCTATCTTCCACCGTCACTCGGGTATGGAAGCCAGTCAGCAGGTCAGATCCCGGCGAATTCGGCGCTCATCTTCGACATCACCCTGCAAGGTGTGCAGTGATACAGCTGCAAGCGGTCATCCGTTTCAAGGCTTGAACGCATATAAACCGGAGAAGTCCTGTTGATCGTTCTTCCCGTTATTGCGGAAATGCTACGACCTGACGTCATCACAAGTTTCCCAAACCAATGATGTGACATTGTTGTTGTCACAAAAAGAGAGTTTGACATGCCGCATGAACCCATATCCGTCTTCGACATGTTCAAGGTGGGGGTTGGCCCTTCAAGTTCTCACACACTGGGACCGTGGAAGGCGGCGCGGTTGTGTTGCCGGAGCCTGGTTGAATCCGGAAGGCTTCAGGAAGTTGTTTCCGTGACGGTTTTGCTGTATGGTTCGCTGGCCAAGACCGGCAAGGGGCACGGAACGGATGTGGCAGTGCAACTGGGGCTTTGCGATGAGGATCCTGAAACATTTGATGTCGGTCTGATCGGGGAGCGAATGGATCGCATCCGATCGCAGGAGGGTCTGTCGCTGGCAGGCATACACCGGATCCATTTCTCCCCCACAGAACATATTCGTTTTTTGACCGGTGAGTCCCTGGACTTTCATCCAAACGGGATGAGTTTTCTGATCCGGTTCGGAGATGGAGATGCGGTGGCCCAGACCTATTTTTCCATCGGAGGAGGTTTTGTCGTTGCTGAGCAAAAAGACGGGGAAGGGCCGCGGGAAGTGGAATTGCCATTTCCGATAGATAAGGCGTCCGATCTGTTGCACTGGTGTCGAAAGACGGGATTGTCGATACATGAGGTTGTCCTGGAGAATGAGGCAGCCTGGCGACCGGAGCCTGAGACCCTGCGGGGATTGGATCGCATCTGGTCTGTCATGCAGGCATGCATCTACAGGGGATGTCATACGGAGGGAACCTTGCCCGGGGGGCTTGGGGTGCAGCGCAGGGCTCCTGCTTTGCACCGCCGGTTGATGGCCGGGCGGGAATATGACAGGTTGGATCGATGGGAACAGGCCATCAGGTCCGGAGGTCATGATTTTCGTACCACCCTCGACTGGGTCAGTTGCTTTGCCCTTGCCGTCAATGAAGAAAATGCATCTTTTGGGCGGGTGGTGACGGCTCCTACCAACGGGGCGGCCGGGGTCATTCCTGCCGTGTTGCAATATCTGTGTTGTTTCGGGCCCGCCATTAACCGGGATACCCCGCGCCGTTTTCTACTGACGGCGTCGGAGATCGGTAGCATTTTCAAGAAAGGTGCTACCATATCTGCGGCCATGGGTGGCTGCCAGGCGGAGATCGGCGTTTCCTCCGCCATGGCGGCAGCGGGGCTATGTGAAGCCCTGGGAGGCACACAACGTCAGGTCCTGATGGCGGCTGAAATTGCCATGGAGCATCATCTGGGACTCACCTGCGACCCCATTGGTGGCCTGGTGCAGATCCCCTGCATCGAACGCAATACCATGGGGGCGGTGAAAGCGATCACCGCCGCCCAGCTTGCCCTGCAAAGTCAGCCCGACTTCGCCAAGGTTTCCCTGGATGTCGTGATCCAAACCATGTGGGAAACCGCCGGAGATATGAGCCATAAATACAAGGAGACCGCCGATGGAGGCCTCGCCCTGCATATCCCGATCAGCCTGCCGGAATGTTAGTCTATTTATGCATGAAGACGGGGCGATCGTTGAACAAAACCGAACTTTGAATGTTTTTAACCCACCCGTCGGACATGCCGGCGGCACGTAACTCTCTTTGATACAACACGCATGGCTGCAAAACACGACTCGAAGACGGGTAGGTCGCCGCTATCCCGAATTTCGAAGGTATTGAGACTGGATCGTGAGGAGATATCCTCGTTGTATTTTTATGCGATGTTCAATGGTATCATCCAGCTCTCACTTCCGCTGGGCATCCAGAACATCATTGGATATGTATTGGGGGGCGCCATTTCTACATCCCTGGTGATCCTCATCGTGTTGGTGGTCATTGGCGTATTTCTTACCGGACTCATTCGCGTGCATCAGATGAGGATCATCGAGAAGGTGCAGCAAAAGATATTCGTCCGTTACACCTTCGACTATGCCCGGCGGATACCGGAACTGGACCTGAAAGCCATCGATGCCTACTATCTTCCGGAAATGATGAATCGGTTCTTCGATACCGTCTCCCTGCAAAAGGGGATATCGAAACTCCTGCTGGATTTTCCAACGGCGACCATCCAGATCCTCTTCGGACTGTTGTTGCTGTCCTTCTATCACCCGGTATTCATTGCCTTCAGTATAGTGACGGTCAGTCTGGTGGTCACCATCCTTTATTTTTCAGGTACCCGTGGTTTGCAAACTTCCATTGAGGAAAGCGATTACAAGTATGGGGTAGGTGGATGGCTGGAAGAGATGTCCAGGGCGATCATGTCCTTTAAGTTCTTCCGCAATTCAGGGATCGATATGCGCAGGACCGACCAGCTTGTGGTGGGATACCTCAATGCCCGTACCGAACACTTTAAGATCCTGCAAATTCAGTACTGGACCCTGGTGGGTTTCAAGGTCGTCATCACCGCCATCATGCTCGCTGTTGGCAGTTATCTGCTGATCGACCAGCAATTGAACCTGGGTCAATTCATCGCGGCAGAGATCGTGATCCTGCTTGTACTTAATTCCGTCGAAAAGCTCATTGTGAACCTCGACAAAGTGTACGATGTGCTCACCTCCGTTGAGAAACTCAGTAAGGTGATCGATAGTCCGCTGGAACAGGACGGCACCGTGGTCTTGCCTTCCGATGGCAGAGGTGTTGCCTTGACCCTTACCGGGGTCGGGTATGTGATGTCGGACAGGAACGTGTTGTCGGATGTGAGTGTGGAGATCCCTTCAGGCAGTTGTGTGGCTGTCATGGGCAGGGATGGTTCAGGGAAATCGACGCTGCTCCGATTGCTCAGTGGGGTATATCGCGACTATCATGGAGGGCTTACAGCCAACGGGATACCGCTCCGGGATTATACCCTGGCATCCTGGAGGGCCAATACCGGCATTCTTTTTGGCCGGCATGATATTTTTTCAGGCACTTTGCTGGAAAACATCACCATGGGAGATCCCTCTGTGTCGGCGGATATGCTCGTATCCCTGATAGAAGCAGTCGGTCTCAAGGACTTCCTTCAGGATCTACCCATGGGCTTCTCCACAAAACTGGACCCATCCGGTAAACGATTGTCCCGCAGCGTGATGCAGCGCATCCTGCTCATGCGGGCCCTGGTCCGGGTTCCCAGGCTGCTGCTACTGGAAGATCCGTGGCGGGGCATGGATGACGAAGGGCGGGCGAGGATCCACCGCCTCCTCATCACCCGCAAAAGGAATTCGACGATCCTGGTGGAATCGAATGACCCTGATTTCGCCAGAAAAGCCGATATGGTGCTCTACTTCGTGGAAGGCCGACTGGAATATGCCGGTCCATGGAAGGACGATCTCCAAGCCATTTACCGAGATTGATGAACCGATCATCCAGCAGAACTGATCTTATGACCCCGAATATGAACAGCCATAAGGATCCCAGCCATATTGAGCATCATATTAATGCGCATGAAGCGATCTTCATGGTGCATCACCGCAGTAAAATTCGCCGCTGGTTCTTTGTCGCCCTGATCTCGGCCCTGCTCATGTTATTCCTGCCATGGACCCAGAACATCAGGGCAAGGGGAGCGGTGACCACCCTCATGCAGGAGCACAGACCCCAGGAAATACCCACCATCATTCCGGGGCGTGTACTCAAATGGCATGTCCGGGAAGGTGATATTGTCCACCAGGGAGATACGATCGTACAATTGGCGGAGATCAAGGACGATTACCTCGATCCCAATCTTGTCGCCCGAACCCGCGAACAGCTGGACGCCAAACGTCTGTCGGTCGAAAGTTATCGGAATAAATCCGAGACCGCCCTGCAACAGATCGCGGCCCTGCGGGAGGCCATGGATCTGAAGATGCTCGACATGGACAATAAGATCCGTCAGCAGCAATTGAAGATCCGAAGCGACAGTATGGACCTCCTGGCAGCGGGCAATGATCTGGAGATCAAGACCGCTCAGTTCCGCCGGCAGAAAGTCATGTATGATTCCGGTGTGGTTTCCCTGGTGCAACTCGAACAGCGGAACCAGGCCTATCAGGAATCGATGGCGAAGCGAACCAGTGCCGAGATCAAGCTGGCCAATGCCCGGCAGGAATATATCCGCCTGCAGCTCGAACGAAACGGAGAACTCCAGCAGTACCTGGAAAAGATCTCCAAGGCAGAAGGGGATCGTTATCAGGCCTTGTCGCAGGTCCAATCAGGTACAGGAGAGATCGCCAAACTGGAGAACCAGTTCACCAATTATACCATACGGAACGGGCTGTACACCGTGTTGGCACCGCAGGACGGACAGGTGGTCAAGGCAAAAAAGGCAGGCATTGGCGAAATCCTGAAGGAAGGAGAGATGATCGCAGAGATCGTTCCCACCCGCGTCGAATACGCCATCGAAATGTTCGTCAGACCGGTGGATCTCCCCTTGCTGACCATCGGACAGAATGTCAGGCTTTTGTTTGACGGTTTTCCGGCCATTGTATTCAGCGGATGGCCGGCGGCCTCCTATGGCACCTTCGGAGGAGAAGTTGCCGCGATCGAGTCCAATGTCAGTTCCAACGGGAAGTTCCGGATCCTGATCCGGGAGGCTCCCGGCGAGAAACCCTGGCCCCGTCAGCTTATGATAGGTACCGGTGCACAGGGCATTGCCCTGCTCAAGGATGTTCCGGTATGGTATGAACTTTGGCGTAACATCAACGGATTCCCTCCGGATTTCTATCAAACGCCGGAAAAGGATAAATCAACAGGCAAGTGAAGATCCGGTTTTTCGAATGCGGCAGGCGATCCTTCGATCCCAAAAAAGGAGGGTGCATGAGACGAACAGTCCACATGATATCGTACCGTACATGGTTGTTCTTGTTTTTGGGGCTACATGCGGGCTTACCGTCCGGTATTGCGCAACCGGAAGATAGTACCTTGTCGCAGGAAACCTTTCTCAACCTGGTCCGCAGTTTTCATCCTGTGGCCCGTCAGGCGGCGATCATCGTCGATCGGGCAGACGCCAATCTGACGGCAGCCCGCGCCGGTTTTGATCCGGTCCTGAGTCTGGATGCTGACCGAAAGACCTTTGACGGTAAAAATTATTACGAGCACGTGAATCCTGAATTAAGGATCCCCACCTGGTACGGGGTAGAGATCGCCGGCGGGCTGGAAAGAAACCTCGGAGATCTCCTGAATCCCGAGTTGTCACGGGGCAGGTCCACCTATCTGGGGGTCAGTGTGCCGATCGCCAAGAACCTGCTGATGGACAAGCGCAGGGCCACCCTGCGCCAGGCCAGGATCCTGAAGGATCAGAGCATCTGGGAGCGCCGGCTCGCCATCAACGACTTACTGCATGAGGCGGCCAACAGTTACTGGAACTGGGTACAGGCCGATCAGGTCCGGGGCCTGCTGGCGAACGCGGTGGAAGTGAGTCGTCAACGCCTTCGATTGGTGCGATCCGGTCATGAGCAGGGAGATCGACCGGCCATCGATACTACCGAAGCCCTGACACAATTGCAGGCCTTCCAGCTGGCCCTGAATGAAGCCACCCTCAATCTGGCCAAGGCTCGTCTTGAACTGTCCGACTTTCTCTGGAAGACCAATGATGAGCCCTGGTA
>VFQT010001221.1_pt1 | contig 32138 bp, 30 predicted proteins | sample 3512381 | NCBI WGS metagenome assembly VFQT01 (sample SAMN10412376, study PRJNA504923) | tailings metagenome | isolation source: Relicate 2 Philex TSF3 active mining site | place: Philippines: Tuba, Benguet | collected 2017-08-29
AACTGTTATGATTTAGGTCAAACCTATGTATACACCTACCTGCCGGCATTAACCAATGGAATTGAAACGCAAGATTGCCAAACTCAAACGCTCTCTGTTTCTTTTCAAGGAGGGGCCGCTGAACTTCTAGGTAGCAATCTCACGGCTACCAATCTTACACCTGCAAATGCATTTTTTGTAACGGATGTAATCGCCAACGGCGGAAGCATGGTTGTTGGCGGACTATTGGATGGCGACGTAGTTTCATTTACAGTATCAGATCAATACGGTTGTCCAATTGTATACACCTCAGCACCTTTTGTTGGTCCTACCATTCCAACCATTACTCCTCAAAACTCACTTTGCATCAATGATCCAGCGGTACAATTAATTGCGACTCCGGTTGGTGGAACATGGAGCGGTAACGGTGTTACTTCTGGCGGAATCTTTGACCCAGCTTTAGCAGGTGTTGGTCCTGAAACCATTTCTTATCTTCCTGCCGGATGCGCTATTTCTGATAATATCACAATCCAAGTTACCGGTCCAACAGATGCAACCATCACCAATCCCGGAGAATTTTGTGTCAACGGAACTCCTTTTCAATTGGTAGCTGCATCTCCAGGTGGCACATGGTCTGGAAATGGTGTTTCACCATCGGGTTTATTTGATCCTTCTGTGGCCGGCGTCACAACTACGACTATAACCTATACCATTCTCGGAAACTGTGGTGATACTGATACGCAAGATATTGTTGTAAATGCGTTGCCAAATGTCTCTTTCACTTCCGATGTTACCTCCGGTTGTACGCCGTTGGTGGTTAATTTCACCAATACCAGCGTTCCGGTTGGAAACGGATGCACCTGGTGGGTAAATGGTGTTCCAAGCGGAAATAACTGCGGTTCGCTCATTACGTCTTTTGACTCTCCCGGTTGTTATGACATCATGCTAACTACCCAAGATGCAAACGGATGCGTTAATTCCGCAACCATCACTGACATGGTATGTGCGCTTGCTCCGCCTGAAGCTTCTTTTACTTTCGAACCCCTTCAACCTACGGTTAACAATTCAACGGTACAATTCATAGACTTATCTCTTGGTGCATCTGATTACTTGTGGACGTTCATGAATATATACAACTTCACTGCTGCGTCACCAGTATTCACTTTCCCAAATGAAGAAGCCGGAGATTATCTGGTTTGCCTGCTTGTGACCAATGCAGCCGGATGCACAGATACCGAATGCGCCACCGTTACGGTGCAAGATGAATTGGTGGTTTATATCCCGAATACATTTACACCAACAGGAGACAACATCAATGAATACTTTAAACCAAGTATCAAAGGTGAATCACTTATTTTAACGTATGAATTCGATATTTTCAATCGCTGGGGAGATGTTATTTTTAGCACCAAAGATCCAAGTGAAGGTTGGAATGGAAGCGTGAAAGGCGGCGGATACTATGCACAAGACGGTGTTTACGCTTGGAAACTAAGACTAAAAACAAACAACGGCCAGGAACCTCTTGAGTGGGAAGGGCATGTGACTATTCTCAGATAACAATGAATTTTTTTGCGAAATGGAATAGCCTTTGGCCTTTCACAGTGAATGTATCGGGGAAAAAAGTCAAGTTGATCAACTCAATTGGAAAAGCAATAGCACCCAATGCCAATGAGGTTGATCCTTTTGGAATAACAATTTCCACCAAGAACCACGCTTGCGCAAGTATCATTCGATACGCCCCATACAATTTTTTCTATGATTTTCACAAGTCCAATTTGGGAATATTCATGACACTCGAATGTCAAGAAAATGACGTTTTTGTTGACGTAGGAGCTAACTTAGGAGGATACTCATTCATGGCCAAGCGTCTTGGATTCAACGTTTATGCCTTCGAACCCTTCCCCGAAATTGCAGCGTTTTTAATTGAAAATGAATTAGCCTTTGGTCGTATTTTTCCCATTGCTCTCTCTCATGAAGCGGGTGAACTTACATTTCATATCTCAGATGGTAATATAGGCGGAAGCAGTCTTGTAGCCAGCAACCTCAATGATCATGAAAGTGGATACACACGTAGAACGAGGGTTCAAGTGAATAGAGGCGATGTGGAGCTTCGCGAAGTAGAATACATTCGCTTATTGAAAATAGATGTAGAAGGAAATGAAGAGAATACAATAAAAGGTTTTCATGGTTTGTTGGAACAAAATAAAATTCAATCCATTTGGTGCGAAGTTCGAGGTCCGAAATCAGACCGAAACCCCAACAGCTATCTCGCTGTCACTTCTTATTTAGAGCAATTCGGATTCACACCGATGGTGTATTCCCATGGTAATCGTATGTCTCTTCAACAATTGGAGGCAATCGGAGATCTTCCTCAGTATTTCGATCTTCTGTACGAACAAATAAAGAATAGGGAATGAGCATTGCAAATGCAAAGTCCCACAGGTGCATAACAAATGCTATCCATAAATGCATCAGAACACCAATCCAAAGAGCAGACTTTCGCGTTCGTTTCCACTGACTCCAAAGAGGAAAAAACAATTGGAAGATCATGATGAAATAGGCAAGGAAAACGATAATTCCAAATGGCATGTAATAAACCATGGACTTCAAGAAAGTTGGACTATATCTGTCATTTAAAAAAGTATAATAAAGAGCATCACCACTTAACCACTGTACAGATGTTACTTTGAATAATGCTGAAAACACATACACAAAATAAAGTTGTAGTACGCAAGTGAACAGAACCACACGGTTTATGAAGTAGTCCAATTCTTTTTTCGGTTTCAATTGAAATGGAATCACATAAAAGGCCAGAAGCAACATAAACAAATAACCACTGTTCATGGCCGGAATGGCGCTGAAATAAAGCAATACACCCGTGATCCATACCACAAAGCGAAGCACAGCTTGTTTCCAGATTTGAAAAAAAACCATGAAAATACTGGTTAAATGAATTCCGGCAATGGGCCAAAACCACTGCAATTGATACATTAAAACGTAAACAAAATTGTTGGTCGGAGTATCGGGCGCGCTGTAGCGAATAAGTGCACTGTCGCTTCCCCAAATCGCGGAAATATCTGAAAAATAAAAAATAAAGTAACACGCAAACCAACCGTATACCCACCGAATGAATGTTCGGGTAGATTTTGCAACTGTTTGTTCATCAAACAAAGAAAGAATCCAATTTCTCATGCTTTTTTGAGGGGTGTTTTGGAGAACTCAATCACAGTTTGTTGATTCATTTGTCCACGTTCATGAAAATGAAAGTGCAGTTGAACTTGAAGACTATCTGCTGAAATATCTAAATGCCTTCTGCACATACGTTCTGCAAAATAAACCGCTCTGCCATAGGCTAAACCCTGTTCCACGCGTGATAAATTTCGTTGACCATTTTCCCAAAACATGTTTACTGCAAGATCATTGGCTAAAGCATTTGCAATGGAAAATTCCATGTAAGTGATTTTTGAAGAATAACCACAATCTGCTTTTTCACTTATTCGAAAGGGGGAACTCCAAGCTGCATTTTCCTTCGTTCTAACCCATAAAAAACAATCATAGTTGGGCATTTCTGGAGCGAATAATTTCCAATTCTGATGAAAAAAAGGAATGGCGTATGCATTGGAAACGGCTCTTACTCGGTCTGAAACAGGAACACCTTGAAAGGAATATATTCCTGTTAATGTAAAATGTGTCAACAAAATGATGCCTGTAGCGGCAACCAATAAGAATTTTGTGGACGATTTCATAGCCATGCAAGTTAGAAACTTCCTGAAATAGAATTACATTTGATTAGTAAAATTTTATCATGATTAAATCCATTCCGTTTTCAGCTCGTTCATGGGTGCAAGGCTCCGAACTGACTGAGTTTCCCATTCAAAATTTGCCATTTGGAATTTTCTCTGAAGGATATTTGGGGCATTGTAGAGTAGGGGTAGCCATAGGGGAATGGATTATAGATTTATCTCGTTTGCATGCACTCAATTACCTAAGCATGTTGCCATTTGAAAACGACGATTTCAGATCGAAGTCACTGAATAAAATGATGATGCGTGGTAAGAAAGCATGCAGTGCACTACGACTTCGAATTGCCGATTTACTCGATAGTTCACAGGATGCTATAGTGAAAGATGAATTTAGGTCTTGCTTGGTTAAGATGTCTGAAGCTAAAATGCATTTACCCGTTGAAATTGGTGATTATACCGATTTTTACAGCAGTGAAGACCATGCCCGAAATGTTGGAATGATGTTTCGTGATCCCGCTAAAGCCCTACTTCCGAATTGGAAACATTTGCCCGTAGGCTATCATGGCCGTGCTTCAAGCATCGTAATCAGTGGTACGCCCATTGTTCGTCCTTGCGGACAGGTTAACGCCTCCGATGAAACCCTACCTTCTTTTGGTCCAACGAAACAACTTGACTTCGAATTGGAAATGGCATTTATCACGTTCAATGGTAAGCCTATGGGAGAGCGTATTTCAACCGCTGAAGCAGATGATTATATTTTCGGAATGGTTCTTTTTAATGATTGGAGTGCAAGAGATATTCAACGTTGGGAATACGTACCACTTGGTCCGTTTTTAGCGAAGAATTTTGCATCGACCATTTCGCCATGGGTAGTTACTCTTGATGCGCTTGAACCCTTCAGAACCATTGGTCCGCTTCAAGATCCAGAGGTGTTACCTTATTTGCAATACACCGGAATAAAAAATATTGATATCAATCTGCAAGTGGCTATTCAACCTGAAAACGGAAATGAAGTTGTTGTTTCCAACAGCAATTACAAACACATGTATTGGAACATGAATCAACAACTCGCGCACCATACCGTTGGCGGATGCAACATGCGCTGTGGTGATATGCTAGCCTCCGGAACCATCTCAGGTCCAACTGAAGGTTCTTATGGAAGTATGTTAGAAATTGCATGGAAAGGAACAAAACCGGTCGATATGGGAAATGGAACAACGCGAAATTTCATTCATGACGGAGATGTAGTGGTTCTTCGTGGTTATGCTGAACAAGAAGGAATAAAAGTTGGTTTTGGTGAGTGTAGCGGGAAAGTCTTGCCCGCGAAAGACTAGTATGACAAATGAACAAATTGAAATTCTCGGTGCTCGCGAGAATAATTTAAAAAATATAGATTTAACCATTCCTCGCGATCAACTGGTTGTGATAACGGGGCTGTCTGGAAGCGGAAAATCTTCTCTTGCTTTCGATACCCTATACGCAGAAGGTCAACGCAGGTACATGGAAACCTTCAATGCTTATGCCAGGCAGTTCTTAGGTGAGATGGAGCGCCCCGATGTTGACAAGGTAAATGGTCTTTCTCCGGTTATTTCCATTGAGCAAAAAACAGTTAGCAGAAATCCCAGATCTACGGTAGGAACCATCACCGAAGTATATGACTTTATGCGCCTTCTTTTTGCTCGTGCCTCTACCGCATACAGCCCCGCAACAGGAAAGGCCATGGTTAAATTTTCAGAAGAACAATTGGTAGAGAAAATAACCAAGGATTTTTCAGGAAAGAAAATTGCCATTTTAGCTCCTTTAGTGAAAGCTCGAAAAGGACATTACAGAGAACTTTTTGAACAACTCATGAAACAAGGATATGTTCGCGTTCGCGTGAATGGCGAGCTGAAGGAAATGATCAAAGACATGAAGTTGGATCGATACAAAATTCACGACATTGAATTGGTTGTTGATCGAATGAAAGTAGATAAAGAAACCACACCACGTCTCAAGTCAACATTGAAAACAGCCCTGAAAATGGGCAAGGGTGATGTGCAAGTACTCAACTTAGATTCCGAAGAACATTGGCATTTTTCTAAAAATTTAATCTGTCCCACTTCTGGCATTTCACTTCCCGAACCCGAACCCAACCTCTTTTCGTTTAACTCGCCCTACGGCGCTTGTTCGTATTGCAGTGGCCTAGGTGAAGTAGTGGAGATTGATATGAGTAAGCTTATTCCAGACCTTTCGAAAAGCGTGAAGCAAGGTGGAATTGTTCCTTTAGGTGAGAATAAAAACGGATGGATTCATCAGCAAGTAGATGCCATTCTAAAGCAATATGGCGCCACATCGAAAACGCCTTTGAAGGAGATAGACGATACAGCCATTCAGGTCATTTTGTACGGAACCGATGATAAAATAGAAGTTGAACTTTCAGGGGGAATGAAAATGAACACCCGTTATGAAGGTCTTATTGCATACATCGAAAGACACGCCGAAGAAGATGGCAGCGCATCAGTGCGAAAATGGGCGGAAAGTTTCATGAATAAAAAAGCTTGTCCTACGTGCAATGGAAGCCGGTTGAAAGAGGCTTCACAAAATTTTAAAATTAACAAAGCAACCATAGACCAACTCGCCCAAATGAGCATTGAAAAATTGAGTCTCTGGTTTGAACAAGTAGACGGAAGTTTTGATACCAAGCAATTGCGCATTGCAAAAGAACCGCTAAAGGAAATTCGAGATCGACTTTCGTTTCTAAATAACGTGGGGTTGGGTTATTTGAATCTAAATCGAAGTGCGAAAACGTTAAGCGGTGGAGAAGCACAACGTATTCGATTGGCTACACAAATAGGCTCTCAATTGGTGGGTGTTTTGTATATACTCGACGAACCAAGTATTGGTCTTCATCAGCGCGACAATGAAAAGCTCATTCGTTCATTGAAAACATTGCGCGATGGCGGAAATAGTGTCATTGTTGTAGAGCATGATAAAGACATGATGCTCGAAAGCGATTACATTGTTGACATTGGACCAGGTGCCGGCGTGAATGGTGGAAAGGTCATTGCCCAGGGAAAACCCACTTCGTTTTTAAAACAAGGCAGCATTACCGCAGATTACCTCAGCGGTAGAAGGGGAATAGTACTTCCCAATACAAGAAGAAAAGGATCTGGTAAATTTTTACAACTCGAAGGGGCTGTCGGACACAACCTTAAAGGTGAGAGCATTCAAATACCTTTGGGTACACTTACCGTTGTAACGGGGGTCAGTGGAAGTGGAAAATCTTCATTGATTAGCCACACATTGTATCCAATTTTAAGTGCACATTTTTACAACAGCCAACGCAAACCGTTGCCGTATAAAAAAGTGAAAGGACTTGAACTTTTAGATAAAGTGATTGAAATAGATCAAAGTCCTATTGGCAGAACACCACGCAGCAATCCCAGCACATACACCGGTATTTTTACAGACATTCGCAGCTTATTTGCAAGTGTTCCTGAGGCTCGAATTCGGGGGTATCAACCGGGTAGATTTTCATTCAATGTATCCGGTGGAAGATGTGAAACGTGCAAAGGAGGCGGACTGAAATTGGTGGAAATGAATTTTCTACCCGATGTTTATGTGGAGTGTGAAAGTTGCAACGGCAAAAGGTATAATCGCGAAACCTTAGAAATTTATTACAATGGAAAGAACATCAGCGATGTGTTAAACATGACCATTGAACAAGCTGTACACTTCTTCGAAAATTATAAAAACATTCACAATACGTTGAAGACATTGAATGATGTGGGGCTCGGATATCTTACATTAGGTCAGCACAGCACCACCCTTAGTGGAGGTGAGGCCCAACGCGTGAAATTATCTACAGAGCTCAGCAAACGCGATACAGGCAAAACCATTTATATTTTAGATGAGCCCACTACAGGGCTTCATTTCCAAGATGTTGAATTGTTACTCAATGTTCTGAATCGATTGGTAGAAAAGGGAAATACAGTGTTGGTTATTGAGCATAATATGGATGTGATAAAAAGTGCCGATTTCATTTTAGACATGGGTCCTGAAGGTGGTGAAGGGGGCGGAAACGTTGTAGCAACAGGTACACCAGAGCAAGTTGCCAAGGCGAAGAAAAGTATTACAGGTAAGTTCTTGCAACGCGAGCTTTGATTTCGATTTTTTTCGTTAAGTCAAATAACTTTGCAACAGAGTTGACATCTTGAACAAATTTAATTGTTCAAAACAAATAACTATTTTCTCAATTAAAGCAAAATTGTTTTATTTTAGCAACAAAATTGCTGCTTATGAAATCTTCCAATTCCAAAAAATCAGTTCTTCAAGAAAGCGCCTTGGTTTATGGCAACAGCTTGGGAAGAATAGAAATCATACGAAAAGGTTTACCTTATTCCACCATAGACGAGCTAAGCGAGCGTATGCAAAGACCCATTAAATTTTTACTAGGTGTTTTGGGCATTGCACAGACTACGTATAACTTAAACAAAAGGCAGGAAGCCGTTCTAAACAGCAAAGAGTCGGAACTGGTTGTGGCCATCTCGGAATTATTATCGTTTGGTCAAGAGGTCTTCAATAACGAAGAAGATAAATTCAATCGTTGGTTGGAAATGCCGAATCAATCTTTGAACGGCATTACACCTCAGTCGCTCTTCGATACCCTTTCCGGTGTAGCAGAAGTGCGCAAGTGTTTGAATAGAATTGAATACGGAAACTTCGCGTAATGTTCGTTTATAGAATAGATCGGAAGAAGTATTTGAAAGAAACCCTGCAAGGTATTGGTGCTTCCATGTCTTCGAGTTTTCGATGGAACAGCAAGCATACGCGTATGGTGTACACTTCTCAAAGCAGGGCACTTGCTTTGCTTGAGATTACGGCGCATTTGAATGGAATAATTGAAATTCCAACTGATCGGTATTTGGTTGAAATTGAAATCCCAGATGCACTGAAGATTCAGACCTTGTCCATAGCTGAACTTCCGAAGAATTGGAACGCCCATCCGCCTTCAGTTTTAACACAAAAATTGGGCGACACATTTGTCCAGAAATTGAAAGCTCCTGTCTTGAAAGTACCGAGTAGCATTGTTCCTCAAGAATTCAATTTGCTCATCAATCCGAATCATCCGGATGCGAAAAAAATTAAAATAATTTCAAAAGAGCGTCTTGCTTTTGACCCACGCATTGTTCGTTAATACAATGAAATAATTACTTTCACTTCATGAAAATAGTTCAGGTGGGTCTTTCAGAATTGTTAAAGCTTCAAGAAATTTCAAGAAGCACATTCATGCAGACATTTTCAGAATACAACACCAAAGAGGATATGCAAGAATATCTTGAGAAGAATCTTTCTTGTAATCAACTGAAAATAGAATTGGAGTCGCCAACAGCTGAATTTTATTTTATATACATTGACGATAATTTATCGGGTTATTTAAAATTGAATGTATCTGATTCTCTCGAGATTGAACGCATATACATCTTGAATGAATTTCAAGGAAGGGGAGCAGGGAAGGCGTTCATGAACTTCGCATTTGCTCGTGCAAGAATGCTTGGCCATAAATCGCTTTGGCTTGGAGTCTGGGAGCACAATTCTAAGGCCCTTGCGTTTTATCAGTCTTTAGGCTTTATAGCCTATGGCGAGCATGATTTTCTGCTTGGTTCCGATCTTCAGCGAGATATTCTTATGCGATGTACCATTGTGGCATAAATGAATTGCAATATCGGATACGGTATTATTGAATATTTACCGATATTCGTGAAATGAAATGGCAAAACAACCCTTGGGGACAGGAAAATTTGCAATCAGTATTGGAGCGCGTTGAAGCGAAGAAAGCGCGAATGTCGCAAATGCGTCCCATTCCTGCCATTGCCATGGAGCGATTGCGTGAGAGTTTAATGATGGAATGGACCTATCACTCCAATGGAATTGAGGGAAACACGCTCACACTTCAAGAAACAAGGGTCATTCTTTCAGATGGAATAACGGTAGGAGGAAAGTCGTTGCGTGAACATTTTGAAACATTGAATCACCATGAAGCCATACAAGTTATTGAGACAATGGTAAATTCAAAATATAGAATGAAGGCCAAAGACATTCTTCACATACATGAATTGGTTTTGCAGCGCATTGAAAAAGAATTTGCGGGTCGTTATCGCAATGCGGGCGTTCGCATTACAGGAGCAAATTTCACTCCTCCGAATGCCTTGAAGGTAGATGCACTCATGGAAGATTTATTGGATTGGGTGAATAATGAAAATGAATTGCCTGTGGTTGTTCGTGCAACCATTTTTCATCACCGAATGGTTTGGATTCATCCGTTTTTCGACGGGAATGGACGAACGGTAAGGCTCATGTTCAATTTACTTCTCATGCAAGCCGGTTATCCCCCGGCTATTATTTTGCAACAAGATCGAAAAAAGTATTACGATGCATTGAACAAAAGCAATCAGGGAAATTATGAGAAGCTTGTGCTCATGGTATTGCAGGCATTGGAGCGTTCGTTAGATATTTATTTGAGTCATTTAGATAACACCCATGACGGGTATCGTTCCATTTCAAGCATTGTTGAAGAACTTTCTCTTCCTTACGGACAAGAATATGTAAGTCTGCTTATTCGTCAAGGAAAAATCGCTGGTTACAAAGACGGTCGCAATTGGCTCACCACCGCCGAAGCCGTTGAAGAATATCATCTGAACATTAAGCGGAAGAGGTGAGTCTATTTGAACCTTTTTCCGGCTATTCGTTCCAAGCTTTTCGCTTCGTTCAAAGGCTTTCCACTGCTATCCGGGGTATGAATTCGATATTTCAATGTTCGAAAAACATACATTATTTTGTTTGATTTACAAACATGAGTTAATTTTACAAAAATAGAACTTTGAATGAAAACGAAATACAGTGCAAAATCAATTGGAGTTCGTATTGCTACAATGCGTAAAGCAAAGGGAATGTCGCAAAACGATTTAGCCCAAGCCATACAAGTTTCAAGGCCTGTGATTGCTCAGATTGAAATGGGGAAGCGAGGAATAGATATATTAGAAATTCCTCAAATAATTGATGCACTCGGTTGTCAAATAGATGATTTATTTATGGATCAAAAGGAATCTCATGTTTTAAAAGAAGAGTACATTGAATACAAAGCACAAAACAATTTAGTCAGGAATCCGATTCCTCATTTTCATTTGGAAAAATTCAAGCACACACTACTTTTTCTTTTGAAACTTACCTCAGGCAACCCCAATTTCACGGAGCGTGCGCTGCATAGTCTTTTGTATTTCTGCGACTTCAATTATTATGAAAAATTCGAAGATCATTTAAGTGGATTGCAATACACGAAAACGGAAATGGGTCCAGCCGCCGTAAAACTTGATCATTACATTCAATTATGTATCGAAGAACAAATCATACAGCGTATCAAAATTTCCGTAAATGGAAAAAGAGTATTTAAGCTTATACCTGTTGTTGCTGTTGATTTGCGTGAATTGAATGGTGCAGAGATTGATGTCATTCAAAACGCAGTTATTCAATTCGGCAATTGGTCAATCGATAAATTGAAGTCACATGCACTTGCAGATAAACCTTTGAAAGTAAGTTCAAACAATGAGGTTATATCGTATGAATTGGTATTCTACCGTACACCTGAATATTCCGTTCGTGACTACAACGAATTAGAGAATGAAGATTGAATACCTGAGTGAATTTCAGAAAGATCTGAAGTCGTTGGTTAAGAAATATCCCAGTCTTCCAGCTGATTTATTAATTATCGAAAAAATTCTCAAAGAAGAGCCTATGGCTGAGGCTCCATTCAGTTTTGTCATTCCGAATCTTGGCTTGTCTACGTGTATTATTAAAGTTAAGAAGATAGCATGTAAGTCATTAAAAGGAAAAGGAGTTAATTCTGGCTTTCGTCTAATTTATGCGCATTTCAATCATGAAAAGAGAATCGTATTCATTGAGCTTTATCACAAGAATAATCAATCCCAAGAGAATCGGAAACGAATACTGAAGTATTTCAAATAATCCATTGATAAGAAAAGTCCGCAATTGGCTCACCACCGCAGATGCCATACACGAATATCACGTGAACAGAAAGCGGAGGAGGTGAGGATATTCAAATAGACTTTCTTAAATCGTCGAAGACATTCACAAAACATTACTCACTGGCGTTCGTTGCTTCGTAACATTCGTGCTTCGCACATTCTTACATTTTTAATTGAAATGTTTCCTATTTTTATAAAAATATTTTTTGTGAGCTATATCAAAGACGCAGTAAGGGAGTTACTCATTTTTCTTCATATCGATTTAACGAAAAATTTGAAGTACGATAGGCTTACGCGTAATATCATGAAGAGGGAAATTCAACCCGATTTCAATTGCATAGATATAGGCTGTCACAAAGGAGAAATGCTCAACTATATGCTGAAGCTTGCTCCACAAGGCAAGCACTTCGCGTTTGAACCCATTCCTTCCTTGTTCAATCAACTTAGCGCAAAGTACAAGAATCGAGCATCTATTTTTCCATACGCATTATCAAACTCATCTGGAGAAACCACCTTTCAATGGGTGAAGAACGCTCCGGCATACAGTGGAATAAAACGTAGGCGATACGACATTGACAATCCGGAAATTGAAGAGATCACCGTCGAAAAGAAATTGCTCGATGAGGTTATTCCAACCACAACACCTATACACTTTGTAAAGATAGATGTGGAAGGTGCCGAGTTCGGGGTACTGAAAGGAGCAAAGGATTTACTCGAAGCACACAAACCAACCATTCTCTTCGAATGCGGAAAGGGTGCAAGCGATTTCTATGACACCAATCCGAAGGAATTGCATTCGTTTCTTTCCAATGAAATAGGCTTGAATGTTTTTACGTTACGCGATTTCATTTCGAACAAAAAACCTCTGTCGGAAAATGATTTCGAAAACAGCTTCAACAACAACACCGATTATTATTTCATAGCAAGTATTAGGAATTAATTCTTTCCCTTTCTTACCCAAGTTGTTTCGAATATTTCAAAGATCTCAATTAAACAGCAATTCACAACTGAAAACCATCCCCAATTCCAATCAAAATTCACAAGAACTTCACTTATTTTGCAGTACTTTCAATTCAAATCATTCACCATGAATAAACTTGTTTTTTTTTTTGCTGCCCTGAGTGCCATGGTCATACTATCTGGATGCCCATACAAATTCAATGTAGCTCTACCTAAAAATGAACACATCAGCAGAAAACTATTAGGTAAATGGGAAACCGTTGACAAAACTTACCACTATACCATAGAAAAAATAGACGGCAAGTCATATCGCATTTACGCCGAAAAATTAAGCAATCATGAAATAGATAAATATGAAGCGCACTTGTCTCAAATTGATCAAGACTACTTCATAAATCTCCTCGATCTCAAAACAAATCAATACCTCATTGCAAAAGTTACACGCGAGAAAAACGTACTCACACTGTTCTACATGAATGATGAATTCATTCAGAATAAAAAAGGAGGTAACAATTTTTCAAGAGAAGAAGAGTTATTGGGATTCATAAAGGCACATAAAGAGAATCAAGCCATGTATGAAAAAGCTGTAGTTTTAAACCGAATTAAATAACACATCATGACTTTAAAAAATTTCATTGCAATCTGTTTGTTGTTTGGCAGCATTACCGCATCAGCACAATTCACCAAGTACCGTCAGTTCGGTATTAAAGCCGGTATGAACATTAGCAATGTATACACCAATACCCAAAACTACACGACCAAAGATGTAGTAGGAGGTACCGTAAGCCTAACCTATGACCGCGTGCGTGCACGCATTTTTACCTTCGGTTCTGAACTCAATATCATTCAACGCGGATACAACAACGAAGTAGAATTAACCGATGACTTCGGTAACATTACCAGCGTGGTCTCTCTTAAAAACAGATTCAATTACTTCACCATGCCCGTTAAATTGGGTATACAACTGGGAAATGCCATTTACGTTTTTGGAAGCGCCTCTGTTGTTCCTGGTGTGATCATTAGCGCATTTGAGGAAATTCCAATTGTTGATCAAGCAGGAAATTTAATTGGCATTGACAAACAAGATGCAACAAGCAATACAACACAATTCGATCTTGCAACACAGCTGGAAGCCGGAATTGGTATTACACGAAAAAACACCAAGTTTTATGTCTCAGGAGCGAAACAAGATTCGTTCATAAACATGTGGAATACCCCAAGTTCTACTTTCAACATTAAAAACACCGGTTTCATTGTTTCAACCGGTATTAAATGGGAATTTGGAAAAGGTCTCTTGCGTTAATTATTAAAACTCAACAAGGTGCACAATGCATCATGTATCTTTCCTGTCTCTAAAAATACCATGGCCTTCAAATGAAGAGCCTCTTCAAGTGCACTTGCATTTCCCTCGTGCAACATGAACACGTCACTTAACTCCAAAAGCTTGTATTCGTTTACTGTAGTCTCATCTGGCAAATACTCACAATTGCCTATCATTCCCAAATGATTTCCAGTTAACCACTTGCTCTCGCGAATATCGCGTGGTAACGCATCTATACCAATTCCTTTTTTCTCATTGGGTTTGGGAACTTCAAACAAGGCATCTTTCGCACGCACATACCAATCACCACCTGCTCTTGCTACCCAGTCCGCTTTCACTGCATCTATGCGTCCATTTTCATCTAAAATATGCTCAGCAACATGAATCTTCACAATTTCACAAATCACCAAATTTCCTGCTCCTCCTTGATCACCCAACTCCATGACTTGTTTTACTTTACACTCCAATTGCACCGGCGATTCTGCCACACGCTTCGGTGTAACCAAATCAGATGACAAAGCTGTAACACCCGACTTAATAAATTCACTTACACCTGCCTCATATTCTACACTGCTCAATGAACATTGCTGCACCAAGTCATAATTCACCAAATTAATCACACACTCCGGAACCACTTTTACATTTTCATACGTATGCTTGGTGGTATTGTCGCGCCCCCTGCGAGCTGGAGAGAATATGGCAATGGGCGGATTCGCGGAAAAGACATTGAAAAAAGAAAAAGGTGAGAGGTTCTCTCTTCCTTCGGAATCAACTGTGCTAACCCAAGCAATTGGCCTTGGAGCTACACTTCCTAATAAAAGCTGATGCACTTTGGCAACAGGATGTTCTGATGGAATAAATGATGGCATCTTATTTTTTCGATAATGATTCTACGTCGGCAACTGATTCAATGACTTTCTTTTTCAATTCTTCTTTGAATTGAGCAATGCGCTGTAGCAATTGTGCATCACTGGCACCCATAATTTGAGCTGCTAAAATTCCAGCATTGCGCGCACCATCTAAGGCTACCGTTGCTACAGGAACCCCCGCTGGCATTTGCAGAATACTCAAAACACTGTCCCACCCATCAATGGAGTTACTTGATTTAATAGGAACTCCAATTACCGGAAGGGGAGTCAATGAAGCAGTCATACCTGGCAAATGTGCTGCTCCACCAGCACCTGCAACAATAACTTGAATGCCTCTACCCGCCGCACCTTTGGCATATTCAAACATGCGATCTGGAGTTCTGTGTGCAGAGACCACGCTAATCTCAAAAGGTACTCCTAAGATTTCCAAGACATCTGCAGCTTCTTGCATTATGCGCAAGTCGCTTTTACTACCCATAATAATTCCAACCATAATTCTGTGAATTGATGGTGCAAAAGTACACGCTTTTCGCCGCATCGGTTTCAGTTATATTTGAAAACTAAATCTTCAATCATGATTAAGCTTCGTTTAACAGCCCTCAGTTTTTTACAATTTTTTATTTGGGGAAGCTGGCTCATTACCATCGCCACTTTTTGGTTTGCAAATAAAGGTTGGGGACCCGAGGAGTTTGGTAAAATCTTCTCAACCATGGGAATTTCAGCTCTTTTCATGCCTGCTATTGCAGGAATTTTGTCTGATCGATTTATCAACGCTGAAAAATTGTATGGTATTCTTCACATGCTCGGTGGAGTAGGTCTATGTTTGGTGCCATTGGCACAAAATCCAGGAGAAATGTTTTGGTACATTTTATTAACCATGTTGTTCTATATGCCTACCATTTCGCTCTCAAACACGGTCATGTACGCCATTCTTTCAAGAGACAATGAAGTGGATATGGTAAAGGCATTTCCTCCCATTCGCGTGTGGGGTACGGTTGGTTTTATTGTGGCATTGTGGACCATTAGTTTAACAGGACATGAAAGCGATGAATTTCAATTTTACTTGGGTGGAGTAGTCTCTTTTATTCTAGGTATTTATTCGTTTTCATTGCCCGCTTGTCCGCCACTTGGAAAGAATTTAGAACGCAAAGGATTTTTGCAAGCGTTGGGCTTAAATGCTTTTGCTCTTTTCAAGAATTATCGCTACGCTGTTTTCTTCTTGTTTGCTATGTTGCTTGGGGCTGCATTGCAATTAACCAATGCTTATGGCGATGTTTACTTGCATAGCTTTGATAAGATAGAATCCTTTAAGCATTCCATTGCAGTTCAATATCCTGCCATAATATCAAGTATCGCTCAGATTTCTGAAACACTGTTCATCTTGGCCATTCCATTTTTCATGAAGCGCTTTGGAATAAAGCAAATCATGTTAATTTCCATGATCGCCTGGGTGCTTCGATTCGGATTGTTCGCTTATGGTGATCCAGGAAGTGGATTGTGGATGATTGTAGTGTCATGCATTATCTACGGTATGGCATTCGATTTTTTCAATATATCAGGATCTCTTTTCATAGAGAAAAGTGTTGCTCCAGAAATTCGAGCCAGTGCTCAGGGACTTTTTACCATGATGGTGAATGGAGTAGGAGCAGTGCTTGGAAGTAGAATGAGTGGTTATGTTATGGAAAAATACTTTACAACTTACCATGAAGTAGAAGGGAAGAAGATTCCTGAAATCAATTGGCATGGCACATGGCTATGTTTCACAGCCTACGCTGCAGTGGTTGCTGTGTTGTTCGTTTTGCTTTTCCGAGATAAAAAAGAAATTCAAAAGGCATAAAAAAAGGGGTGAATTTCACCCCTTTAATTTTTCTATCTCGTCTCGAAGACGAGAGGCCAATTCATAATCTTCATTGGCCAATGCCTCTTCCAACCTCGCCTCAAGTTCTTCCTTGGTTTGCTTGCTGGGTGTTATTTCTTCCAAGTCAAGTTCCAGCTCGTCTTCCAATTCCACATCTTCCTCCAATAAACGCATATCTCTTCCCACTTCATCCATTACCTTCTTTTCACAGAAAATAGGTGCACTGTATCGAATGGCAATGGCAACAGCATCACTTGTTCTCGCATCTATCTCAACCGTCTTGTCGGCACCACGAACAACAATGCGCGCGTAAAAAATACCTTCAATCATTTGGTAGATGTATACCTCTTGAACCACCATTTGAAACTCTTCAGTCAAGGCCACAAACAAATCATGCGTTAATGGTCGGGTGACCGGCATTTTCTCCATGACAATAACAATGCTGTGTGCTTCTGCAGGACCAATAACAATCGCCAAACTGCGGTTACCATTGGTTTCACTTAACGCCATAACATAGGCACCATTGGTAGCACTACTTGGAGTAATGTCTATTAACTCAAGTTGAATGCGATCTGCCATTACTTCGTGGCATTAAACGCTTTGGCAGCTGCGATCAATTGCGGAACAACCTCAAAAGCATCGCCAACAATTCCATAGTCAGCAGCTTTAAAAAATGGAGCTTCCGGATCTTTGTTGATTACAACAATGACCTGACTTCCATTTACACCAGCCAAATGCTGTATAGCCCCGCTAATTCCTACTGCAATGTATAAATTCGGACGTATGGCAATTCCAGTTTGTCCTACGTGCTCATGATGAGGACGCCATCCAATATCCGAAACCGGACGTGAACATGCTGTTGCAGCGCCCAATTCTTTTGCTAATTCTTCAATGATACCCCAGTTTTCAGGACCTTTCATTCCTCTTCCTGCACTTACAACTTTATCAGCCTCTGGCAATGGAATACCTTCTGCAGATTCAAGCTTCACTTCCTTCACCACAACACGAGCCGCAGGCAATGAAACCTCAAATGCTTCAACCGCACATGGGGCACCTGTTGTATGAACACCAAAGGCATTGGGTAATACAGTTACCACTTGCTTCTCTGAGGTAATGTTCACATGCGCAATGGCCTTCCCACTGAATACATTCTTTTTAACGGTGGTGCCTTGCGGAATGGCAGTTGCTCCAGAGACTATGCCCGCATTCCAACGCACAGCTATGCGCGGAGCGGCAGACTTTCCTGTTGTATCGTGCGACAAAACAATGGCATTTGCGGCTGATTTTTCAGCAGCAGCAATTACCAATGCGGTGATTTGTTCTCCATCTGCAGCTCCTAAAGAAGCAAGATGTAAAACCTGATTGCAACCGTAGTTTCCAAGTGCCCCTGCATCTATTTGACCATGGGTAATGGCAGTGCAAGAACCACCAACCGATTTTGCCCAAGCAGAAGCAAAGGAAACGGCTTCAAGAGCTGATTTTGGAAATTTACCGTTCTGATTTTCAGCAAATACAAGTATGTTCATTTTCTTAAATTCTTGAAAGGTTTATATCACTTTGGCTTCGGTATGCAACAACTGAATTAATTCAGCTGCATTCTCTGGTGCAATAAATTTACATGCACCTTTTGCAGGTGGCATTTCAAAATTTTGAACCGCAGTATTGGCCTCTGCAGCGCCCGGAGTAATAACTTGCAACGGTTTTGTTCTTGCACTCATAATTCCTTTCATATTCGGAATGCGTTGCTCAGCCATACCCTTAGCAGCACTTATTACAGCGGGAAGTGTAACTTCCAATACTTCAACTCCGCCAGCTATTTCTCTTTCACATGTGGCTTGGTTTCCTGTAACATTCAATTTAGATGCAAGTGTTACGTATGGAAGACTTAACATTTCCGCCAACATACCGGGAACAATAGATCCATTGTAATTGATGGTTTCTTTTCCGGTTAGAATTAAATCAAAAGCTTGGTCTTTCGCATAATCTGCAATGTGCTTTGCCACACTTAATGCATCTGTTTCTGGTGCATCAATTCGAACTGCATCATCGGCTCCAATGGCCAATGCTTTGCGAATAATTTGTTCATAATCACTTCCGCCAACGGATATCACCGTTACACTTCCGCCTTGCGCCTCTTTCAACTCCAAAGCACGAACAAGTGCATACCATTCGTCATACGGATTCACTATGAAAGTGACGCCTGCCTCATCAAAAGATGTGTTGCCATTCGCAAAGGCAATTTTAGACGTGGTGTCTGGCGCTTTACTGATACAAACTAATAGTTTCATTTTTACTTTTTTTCGGTTTGCAAATGTACGAATTATTGAATCATTTCTAACTGACGAGCCACCTTTTGAAGGATTTCAAAAACAGTTTCTGCCATTACATTTTCACTATCTAATGTTGGGTTAATTTCAGTGAATTCCAAACAACAGGTACGCTCATTTTGAAGCAATTCCAAAATAAGATCTGCTGCCTCACGCTCATTAATTCCTCCTTTTACCGGAGTGCCAGTACCTCTAGAAACGGTAGGATCCATGCTATCTACATCAAAACTGATATACACTTTATCACATGCACTGAGATATCGCATAATCTCTCTGCTAAGCTTGGTTATACCGGTTTTACGAACTTCATTCGTAGATACCACCTTCACTTTATTCGCTTTAATAAGCGCAGCCTCTTGCTCTTCAAAGTCGCGCAAAGTGACATAAACCAAATCGCGGTACTCAAATTTCGGAGACATGTCGCCCACATTTTTGAGCATTTCCCATAGTTCAATGGTTTCATAATCTAAATCATTGAGCTTTTCTTCTATGTTATCTTCATTCAATGAAGCAGCCAAAGGCATTCCATGAAGGTTTCCGCTTGGGCTGGTATAGGGGCTATGTAAATCGGCATGAGCATCAATCCAAATTACACCAATGCGTGATTCTGGATAGGCCATTCTCAAACCTGCCAAAGTACCACCAGCATTGCTGTGATCTCCAGATAAAAGAAGTGGAAATTTTCCATCGCGAAGCGTATCGCGCACCGCCGCACCAATGCGCTCATACATTTTCAAAACGGAACGAATGTGTTTGGCGTAGCGACTACCCGGAGTATTGTGCAAAGCTTGATTGTCATGCGGAATAACAATGCTTCTGTATTTCTTGAAGAACCCAGATCTAAAATCCAATGCGGCTATTTTCAGCGCATCCATTCCTAAACTAGATCCACGGGTTCCTGCACCAACTTCACTCGGAACCTCAATTAATCGAATGGTTTTTGCTTTTTTCGAAGTCATGTTGCAAAGATAGGTGAGGGGCTAGCCAAACACTATGAAAAACAAATGGAAATCGACTTATTTTTCAACCCAATGCAAGGCATACATGTCCAAATGCGAATACATCTTTTCAAAATCGGAGCGGTCGCCGTAATAGGGATCCTCTACCGTTTTTCGATTTGGGTCATAAAAAAACACTTTGGTTTTGTCATTTTCATTTCGGGCCAACCTCAGCACATCTCGCTCATTGTTTTCGTCCATAACCAGAATGTAGTCAAATAGGTCAAAATGTTTTGTTTGAAATTGTTGTGCTCGGTGTTGAATGATGTCAACTTGGTTCAGACTGCCAATTTCAATGGACCTGCGATCTGCTTTTGAACCCACATGGTAGTTCGCAGTGCCAGCACTTTCAACATGAATGGATATACCAACATCTGCCGCAACTTTTCGAATTATTCCTTCAGCCAAAGGCGACCTACAAATGTTTCCCAAGCAAACACATAAAATCCGTTTCATGATTGGCCTATGATAAAAACCACATTGCGTTTAGAAAAATCCCAATTTAAAGAGCGCCACTCTTCAATGGTTTTCGTAAGTACGTATCCATTTTGTGAATGCACATCACATCCAATGCACAGTTTGGTATGAGCCGCTAAACTTTCTCTGGCATCGTTAAAAACATGTTGATTTCGGTAGGGGGCGTCCATGAAAATTTGAGAGCTTTTATATTCTGCCGACATACGTTCAAATTGTTTCAATTTTTTAACGCGTTCGTTGCGCTCTCGTGGCAAATAGCCATTGAATTGAAATTGTTGACCGTTCAGACCGCTTGCTGCCAGGGTTAAAATCATGGCATTGGGACCAGTTAAAGGAACAACAGATATCAATCTTTCGTGTGCCGCTGCAACCACTTGGCTTCCTGGGTCGGCTATACAAGGCATTCCAGCTTCACTTAAGACACCCGCATGAGCGCCTTCCAAAAGCGGCGACAACCATGAATCAAAATCGAAATGCTTCGAGTGTTCATTGATTACATGAAAGGTAACTTCTTCAAAATCGGCAGTAAATCCCATTTTACGAAGAGTTCTTCTGGCGGTTTTCACTTCCTCAACAAAGAACAATCGAATTTCTGAGATTAATTCCAAGTGAAATGGAATGTGGTCGTACTCATGTTGATCTCCAATGGGCGTGGGAATCAGGTATAAAGAACCTGTATTTTTTTTCATGCTACGAAAATAGAAAAGGCAGTTGTAAAACTGCCTTTTATTTAGGTAATTGTCTTGATTTACTACAAATCTTCGAAACTTATTTCGTCTGAAGAAGTTGCAGGTTTTTCAACATTTTCAGTGTTCGAATACTCAGAAGTGTTTTCAGAACTATACTCGGTAGACTTGTAATTTCCACTTTCTTGCAATGAACGAATGTGGTCAATGGTGTCTTGTAACCCCTCAATGAATTTATCGAAGTCTTCTTTGTACAAGAAAATTTTGTGCTTTTCATAATTGGCTTGTCCTGAATCAGAAAATCCAGCGCGCTTGCTCTCCGTAATGGTCATGAATAAATCATTCCCCTTGGTAGTCTTCACATCGAAGAAGTATTTGCGCTTACCAGCACGCACCTCTCTTGAGAAAACATCATCTCTGTAATTGCCTCCCTCTGCCATAACAATGAATTTAGGTTAGTAGTTTTTTGGTTAAGTTTCTCAAAAATAAAAAAATTCTTTACAAAACAAGCACCCGCTTCATTTTTTTCAAAAATTATTTAAACGCCGGAGATAGGCGGTATCTATCCTCGCCGTAATAAGCATACAAGTCATTCATAATGCGCACCACTTCATGCTTACCCCATTTTCTTCCCCACTCAATGAGTCCCGTGGGGTAATTAACACCTTTGGTCATGGCCAAGTCTAAATCGGTTTCATTGGCTAACCCGGTGCGAAGTGCCTCATAAGCTTCATTAATGAGCATGGCTAAGATGCGTTCACTGATTTGTTCAGTCATTAACTTTCCAAATTTCTCAGTGCTGTTGTTTTGTTCAACATAATCATAGTAACCTCTTCCCGTTTTTCGGCCATACCAACCGGCCTGTACATAACGCAATTGGGTGGTGGATGGTTTGTATTTGGGGTCGAAATAATTGGCTGCAAAAACACTCTCTGTGACGGCATAATTTACATCATTACCAATCAAATCCATCAATTCAAAAGGACCCATTTTAAAACCAATGCCTTTCATGGCTTCATCAATTTCAAAAAATGTTGCTAGACCTTCATCGTGAATTCTCAAGGCCTCGCTGTAGTATGGACGCGCCAATCTATTTACAATAAATCCAGGCAAATCTTTTGTCACGACAGGTACTTTTTTCCATCTGTGAATGGTTTCCACCACACCTGAAATCAAATCGGCGTTGGTTTGCAGGGCTGGAATAATCTCTACCAATGGCATAATTGGAGCTGGATTGAAAAAGTGAATTCCTAGAACTCTGGTCGGATTCGTACATGCCTTTGCAATAGCGGTAATGCTAATGCTTGAGGTATTACTGGCAATAATAGCGTTGGGTAAGAGGGCGTCTAATTCTGCGAATACTGCTTGTTTGACATCTAAATTTTCTACAATAGCCTCAATGACCCAATCGCAATGGGCCAATCCACTGAGAGTATCAGTAGTACTCAATTGCGATAATGCCGCTTGCTTAACATCTGCTGTGATCTTATTTTTCTCAACAAGTTTTGACAATTGCAACTCCATGTTTTCAACGGCTTTGGCAACTGAGTTTTGGTTTTGATCAAATAAGCAAACGTGCTCACCAGCTAACAAAGCAACTTGTGCAATTCCTGAGCCCATGGCTCCGGTTCCAATTATTCCAACTTTCATTTCGCAAATTTCGTTTAGATTTGAATAAATGAAGTCATTTTACCTCATAATTTTCTTCGGACTGGGATTGCTGCAGAGTCAAGCCCAATCTCCAGATGTATTTTTAAACTATGCCGAAAATGCCATGGAGTCTAAGCAATGGCCAATTGCATTCGAATGGGCCAAACAAGCGTATGAGTCCGACACAACTTCATTTGAAGCCCAAGCAGTTCTGGCAGTTTGTGCATATGAAATAAAAGAATTTGAATTGAGTTCACGTCTTTTTTTACGGATGAATGCCAAGGATCTTGGACAATTGCAACCCGATGCGTTGTTTTATGTGGCAAGTGCTAAAAAGCAAATGGGGGAATATGAAGAAGCTGAAATTTATTTTCGCAGCTTTCTGAAAAAATCGAAATCTACAAATCCTTATTTTAAATCAAAAGCCAAACAAGAAATAAAAAACTGTGTCTGGGCCAAGGAATATGTCGGTAAAATTGATAGTCTTCATCACTATCGACTTCCCCAAAAATACCAGCACAAAGAGGCCGATATATTACCTCGCTTTATGGGAGATCATGTGCATTTCTATTTCAAGAGTGAAGGCCATTGGAACGGTTCATTTATTCAAGACACAGCAGTTGTTGTAGAGTCAAATCCAGAAATTCTAGCTGTAAGTGTATTGGATCAATTGGCTGTTGGTATTTCCAATAAAAACGGTACTCCGAAATTGGTAGAATGTCTACTGAACAAAGATTCGCTTTGGATAACAAAAAAAGAAATTGAGTTATTGAATGAGGATGGGGCTTATGTGGGTATGCCGTGCCTGGCTAACATAGATGGAATAATCACTTTGTTTTTTGTTTCAGATCGGGAAGGCGGGGAAGGTGGAAAAGACATTTGGATTTCACGACTCCAAAAAAATGGGACTTGGCAAAAGCCGTTCAATGCCGGAAAAAAGGTCAATTCACAAGATGATGAGTTGTCTCCATTCTATGCCCAAGAGCGACTTTTTTTCAGTTCATCGTGGCTTGAAGGATTTGGCGGCTGGGATGTTTATTACGCAGAAGGCAGACCCGGCTCATTTGCTTTGGCAACAAATGCAGGAAAACCCATTAATTCAAATTTCAATGATTGGGGGCTAAGTATCTATCCAGAAAATAACATTGGCTTTTTCGCTTCAGATCGTCCGTTGAATGATTCTACTTCCTTACCGCCGTGTTGCACTGATATTTACGCATTTGTTTGGCAGCCAAAAATGGATTCCATTCCAACTAAAAAAGATTCATTGATGTTAGTTGTTACCGATGTGAATATGCAATTGCCTATTAAACTGTATTTCCATAATGACGAGCCCAATCCTAACTCTTTAGACACCCTCACCACCTTTACTTTTCTCGAGACTACCACGAATTACTTCAATCTAAAAAACAAGTACATTTCCAAATTAACTGAACAAGAAAAAGAAAATAAATTTATTGAAGAAGAAGTGAGTGCTTTTTATGAAAATGAATTGCAACAAGGCATTGATAAATTGGCAAAGCTTGAACAAGATTTATTGGCCGAATTGAAAAAGGGCAGTCATGTGCGTGTTACGGTAAGAGGATTCGCCAGTCCGAGAGCGGCCAGCGACTACAACAGGAGAATATCATTGCGAAGAATTTCATCAATTAGAAATCAGTGGATGCAAGATCCTCGATTTACCGTCTATATTCAATCTGGATCTCTTGAATTGATTGGAATTCCCTTTGGAGAATCCAAAGCAGCGAGTGACGTTAGTGATGATATTTCGAATGAGAAGAAGAGTATTTACAGCAAAGGAGCTCGTTTAGAACGCAGAGTAGAAATTGAACGTGTAGAAATTGAGCGAGTACTGGCCGATTCAATCTGTTTAAAATGGAATGAGACGTTAAGTTATTTGGGAAGAGTGAAACCTGGAAGTCAGCATGTCATTGCATTCGAATTAACCAACTGTGGAAATACAACGCTGTACATTGAAGAGGTGGAATCGAGCTGCGGATGCACCATTCCTGAAGTGACAACAACCGAGATTTTACCCAAAGAAAAGGTGACCATTAAGGCCACCTATACTGTCTCTCAAAAAAGTGAGGGGAAAGAAATTCGATTTGTTTCAGTTTATATCAAAGGACTTCCTACTCAAATTTTGACTATTGAATCCATTGTTACTCGCTAGAACCTGCATGAACCACCTTCATTTGAATGTCTTTGAGTTCCTCATTCCAATCTACTTGAAGCGTATCGCCGGGTTGAATATTGCTGTTAATAATCTCTTCAGCAAGCGGATCTTCAAGATATTTCTGAAGAGCTCTGCGCAATGGTCGAGCACCGAAACGTTCATCAAATCCTTTTTCAGCAATGAAATCTTTGGCTTCGTCTGTTAAGGAAATGTGGTATCCAAGATCTGTAATTCTGCGGAATAATTTTGCCAATTCAATATCAATGATCTTATGAATATCTTCTTTCTTCAACGCATTGAAGACAATGATGTCATCTACGCGATTCAAAAATTCTGGGGAGAATGCTTTGCGTAAGGCAGATTCGATAACACCTTTTTTATTGTCATCTTCTTGTTTTTCACGTGAAGTAGTTCCAAATCCAACACCTGTTCCAAAATCTTGCAGTTGACGCGCTCCAATGTTTGAAGTCATGACAATTACGGTGTTTTTGAAATCAATTTTTCTACCTAAACTGTCTGTCATTTGTCCATCATCAAGCGCTTGAAGAAGCAGATTGAATACATCTGGATGCGCCTTCTCAATTTCATCTAACAAGATAATGCTGTATGGTTTGCGACGAACTTTCTCAGTTAACTGACCACCTTCCTCATATCCAACATAGCCGGGAGGCGCACCAATTAAGCGAGAAACGGCAAATTTCTCCATGTACTCACTCATATCTATTCGAATCAACGCTTCTTCCGTATCGAACATATACTTGGCTAGTTCTTTCGCTAATTGCGTTTTACCAACCCCTGTAGGACCCAAGAAAATAAAGGAACCAATGGGTCTGTTCGGATCTTTCAATCCCGCTCTATTGCGTTTAATAGCACGAACCACTTTTACAATGGCTTCGTCCTGACCAATTACCTTGCCCTCAAGTTCTTTGTCCATTTTCGCCAATCGTCCGCTTTCTGTCTCAGCTACTTTTTGAACAGGAATACCTGTCATCATGGCTACAACCTCTTCTACATTGGCCGCAGAGACTTCAGTGCGCTGATTCTTGGTATCTTCTTCCCATTTTTTCTTAGCCGTTTCTAATCTGGTCTCTAGAGCTTTCTGCTTGTCGCGAAGCTGCGCTGCTTCTTCATACTTCGCGCTGCGTACAACTTTTAACTTTTCTTCCTGAATGCCCTCAATTTCCTTTTCAATTTCGATAATTTCTTTTGGAACGGAAATGTTCTGAAGGTGAACGCGTGAACCAACTTCATCTAACGCATCAATGGCCTTGTCTGGAAGGTGACGATCTGTAATGTATCGCGAAGTTAATTTCACACAAGCCTCAAGTGCATCATCTGTATACTTCACATTATGATGATCCTCATACTTGTCTTTGATATTATTCAAAATTTGAATGGTCTCATCAACAGTGGTCGGGTCAACAACCACCTTTTGGAAGCGACGTTCTAAAGCACCATCTTTTTCAATGTATTGTCTGTACTCATCCAAGGTTGTTGCTCCAATGCATTGAATTTCACCGCGAGCCAATGCCGGCTTGAACATATTACTAGCATCTAAACTTCCACTTGCACCACCTGCACCAACAATGGTATGAATCTCATCAATGAATAAAATAACATCGGGCGATTTTTCCAATTCATTCATTACTGCTTTCATGCGCTCTTCAAACTGACCACGGTATTTTGTACCCGCAACCAGAGAGGCAATGTCTAGCGTAACTACACGCTTGTCAAACAAGACACGCGAAACTTTCTTCTGTATGATACGAAGTGCTAATCCTTCTGCAATGGCAGATTTACCAACACCAGGCTCTCCAATTAAAATGGGATTGTTCTTCTTTCTGCGAGATAAAATTTGCGATACACGTTCAATCTCTTTCTCTCGTCCAACAATGGGATCCAATTTCCCTTCACCCGCAAGCTTCGTTAAATCTCTACCGAAATTATCCAATACTGGAGTTTTACTTTTACTGTCGGTCGGTTTCTTAGCCGTGCCACCGCTTCCACCTGTGAACGGACGATCATCGTCATCATCATCTGCAGCGGGGAATTCAGCTCTTGGAAGATCGCTGGAACGCAATGAATCTTCATCGTCAAACTTTTCAATCTCACTCATGACCGATTGATGGCTAACTCCTAAAGGTTCCAGTGTTTTGGTTACTACGTTATCAGGATCCTTTAGTATGGTCATTAAAAGATGCTCCGTGTTTACAATGGATTTACGTTGCGACTTCGCTTCAATGTACGAGAGCTTTAAAATGCGCTCTGCTTGTTTAACAAGGGCTATACCACTTGCCGTTGGGGCAGAACTAGCATTGTTGCGAATCATGGATTCAATGCTCTTACGAAGGAAGGCTAAATCTATTCCGAGTGAACTCAAAATTCGCGTAGCTGTGCACTCTTCATCGCGCAATATCCCCAACATAAAATGCTCTATTCCAATGTAATTATGACCCAATCGAAGGGCCTCCTCTCTACTGTAGCGCAGTACCTCTTGCACCTGTTCTGAAAACTTCGCGTCCATATTTTTTTATTTAACTATACAACATTTCAAAAGTATAGGATTCAATGCTGAATTTTTAGGAAACAATTTCGAATTTTCCACAGCATTTTTTGCATTTGTGAATAACTATACCAAAGTTGCAAATCTGTCGAATTGACATTCGGAAGTATCTTCGCACTTATGCACCTGCAGTAGGTGTTTACTATCAATACAGAATATGGAAGCTGGAGAAAAAATTATTAAAATCAACATTGAAGATGAAATGAAATCTGCCTACATCGATTATTCGATGTCGGTGATTGTGAGTAGAGCACTACCCGATGTGCGCGACGGTCTAAAGCCCGTGCACAGACGCGTGTTGTATGGTATGTTGGATCTTGGTGTCTTATCAAATAGACCATACAAGAAATCAGCTCGTATTGTTGGAGAAGTATTGGGTAAATACCACCCCCACGGTGACTCATCGGTTTATGACACCATGGTGCGTATGGCTCAGCATTGGTCATTGAGATACCCCTTGGTTGATGGTCAAGGTAACTTCGGAAGTATGGATGGTGATAATCCCGCGGCCATGCGTTACACCGAAGCACGTCTTCGCAAATTGGCTGAAGAATTATTGGAAGATTTAGAAAAAGATACCGTTGACTTCCAGCCCAACTTCGATGATTCGTTGGAAGAACCCCGTGTGATGCCAGCTAAGGTGCCGAATCTTTTATTGAATGGTGCAAGCGGTATTGCAGTGGGTATGGCAACAAACATGGCACCGCACAACTTAACTGAGGTGTGCGATGGTATTGTAGCCTACATCAACAACCAAGACATTACCACCGAAGAGTTAATGAATCACGTGAAAGCTCCTGATTTTCCAACGGGTGGTGTTATTCACGGTATTGAGGGCGTGAAATCAGCTTATGAAACAGGAAGAGGTCGTGTGGTTATTCGTGCGAAAGCTAGAATTGAAGAAGTAGATAATAGAGAATGCATCATTGTCGATGAAGTTCCATTCCAAGTGAATAAAGCTGACATGGTGAAAAGAACTTGGGAACTGGTTCAAGAAGGAAAAATTGAAGGGATTTCCGAAATTCGTGATGAGTCTGATCGAAAAGGTGTTCGCGTAGTTTATGAGTTGAAGCGCGATGCGATTTCAAACGTAGTGCTGAATAATTTGTACAAGCACACTTCATTACAAACATCATTTTCAGTAAATAACATTGCATTGGTTAATGGACGTCCTGAGGTCCTTACCTTGAAAGCAATGATCCAACATTATGTGGAACACCGTCATGAGGTGGTAACACGTAGAACACAATTTGAATTAAAGAAAGCGGAAGAGCGTGCGCATATTTTAGAGGGATACCTCATTGCACTTGACAACTTAGATGCCGTTATTGCATTGATTCGTGCTTCTCAAACTCCTGACGAAGCGCGCGACGGATTAATCTCTAATTTTGCTCTTTCAGAAATTCAGGCCAAGGCCATATTGGAAATGCGTTTGCAGCGATTGACCGGATTGGAGCGCGATAAGATTCGTCAAGAACATGCTGAGTTGATGGAGTTAATCAATAAACTCAAGGCTATTCTATCAAGTGAAGAATTGCGCATGGGCATCATAAAAGATGAGTTAGCGTATTTAAAAGAAAAATTTGGCGACGAACGTCGCTCTCAAATTGAATTCTCATCGGCAGATCTAAGTATTGAAGATATGATTCCAGATGAAGCCATGGTTGTTACCATTACGCATGCTGGTTACATTAAGCGTACAAACCTCAACGAATATCGCACGCAAAGCAGAGGTGGGGTAGGAGCAAAAGGCACCACGGCAAGACAAGAAGATTTTGTTGAACATATTTTCACCGCCACCAACCACGACTATCTTCTCATCTTTACCATGAAAGGCAGATGTTTCTGGATGCGTGTATTTGAAATTCCGGAAGGAAATAAAACAGCCAAGGGTAGAGCTATACAAAATATGATTCAGATTGAACCTGATGACAAAGTGTTGGCATACATACCTGTGAAAGATTTGAACAACGAAGAGTACGTGAATTCGAATTACGTGATTCTATGTACGAAACAAGGCTTAATTAAGAAGACCGCTCTTGAAGCATATAGCAGATCAAGAGCCAGTGGAATCAATGCAATTACCATTGTTGATGGCGATGAGTTGTTACAAGCTCGATTAACAACAGGTCAGTCTGAAATTATCATGGGAACCAAAGACGGTAAGGCCATTCGATTCCCGGAAAATACTGTTCGCGCCGTTGGAAGAACTGCACAAGGTGTGAAAGCAGTGTCACTCGGTAGTAATGAAGACGAAGTAATTGGAATGGTTTGCGTAGATGATCCAAATAGCGATATTCTAGTTGTCTCAGACAAAGGATTCGGTAAACGGTTGTTTCTGACAAAGGTTTCGGTAAACGTTCTTCATTAGAAGACTACCGTATCACCAACCGAGGAGGTAAAGGAGTAAAGACAATTAATATTACCGATAAAACAGGACCATTGTGCGCCATACTTTCGGTAGATGACGCTTATGATTTTATGATCATCAATAAAAGTGGAATTGCTATTCGACTAAGTGTTGAGGAATTGCGTGTAATGGGAAGAAATACACAGGGGGTTAAATTAATTAACCTTCGAAACAATGATGCTATTGCTGCAGTTTGTGCCGTAATCAAAGACGAAGAAGGAGAGGATGTTGCCGAAAATGGAGAAGATTTGACCGATACTGAATCAACAGATAATTCAAACACAACAGAAGAATAACTTAGAACGCGGATTTTTGGCAAGCTCATTGCCAATCCGAAAATGAAATCTAAATCAAAATGAAAAAATTGTTGTTACTCGGTGCTTTAGTCTTGTCATTGACAACACAAGCGCAAAAAAAAGAATGGACCAGTGCATACAACGCCAACAAAGATGGTGACTTCGTAAGTGCTCTGAAATACATGGGAGAGGCAGCTGGTTATCCAGAGGCTTTAACCAAAGAAAAGCATTTCCGATACTACGGAGAAATTTACATGAATATCGCATTGGATAGCACATACATGGCGCAGTATCCGAATGCTTACTTCGAGGCCTTAGCCAATTATACGAAGGCTTTGGAACTTTCTAAAGATTATGAGCGAGAAATTAAGACTTCAGTTGAGCGATCAAGAAGTATCATGGAAGCCAAAGCTATTGCGGCATACAATGCAAAGAACACATGTCTAGCGGGTGATTATTACAAAAAATTACAAAGCAGTGGTGCTATGTTTGGTGTCAACGATACCTTGTGGTATTATTACGGTGGTATGTGTCAGCAAGCATGCGGTAACTTCGATGATGCTATTGCTTCTTATGAAAAAGCAGGTAGTCTTAATTTCGAAATAGGATACTGCTACAGTCAAATAACTACCATGCTTCTTTCACAGGGTAAAAAAGATGAAGCCATTGCTAAACTTCAAGCAGCGCGTGTAGCATACCCTAAGAATGTAGATATTTTGCGCAGTGAGGTGAATATTTATATCGATGCGAAAGACTATCAAAAGGCATTGAATCTTCTAGAAGAATTATCGAAAGCTGATCCTTCGAATGAAAGCATTTGGTTTGTACTTGGTGTAACCTACGAAAAAAACGAAAAGTGGGCAGAGGCGGAAAATGCTTACGCCAAAGCGTTGGAAGTGAAATCCGATTACTTCGATGCACTCTACAATCTTGGAGTAATTTGGTATAACAAAGGAGTATCAAAATCGAAAGAATGTGACGGAATTCGTGGCGATGCTTACCAACCTTGTTTGGTAGAAAAGCGCGCAATTTTTGCAAAAGCTGCAGAGTATTTTGAACGCACACGCGCCATTGATGCATCTGATGAGAATTTGAAAAAAGTACTCATTGAATGTTACCGCAAATCAAACCAAGCCGATAAGGCAGAAGGTGTGAAGTAAATGAATGAAATGGAATAATAAAAGGCTCCTGATTGGAGCCTTTTTTAGTTATTAACATTTTTTTTTTCGATGTCATTCTGCTGTGTATTTGCATGAAACATTTGAAACATGCAAAATTGGACTGATCTTATAAAAAGTTCTTACCAACGTGTCTTGGAAAATGAAACGACACATCCGGTTAGTTTTTTCACCGGTATTGAATTGTGGGACAAACACGGTGGAATAAAATCGGGTGAATTAACACTCTTAGCCGGAAATCACATGTCGGGTTGCACCACCATGGCCATACAAATTGCTTTGAGTAATGCAGCCAAGGGTATACCTGTACTTTACCTGAGTTCCGACCTATCTCCAGAACTTTTTCTCTACAGATGTTTCAGTTATTTGGCTCAAGAGCCCTTGCCTCCGTTTGAAGAACTTATTCTTGACGCTACCTACTGGGATGCGTTATGTTACAAATACATTGACTTGGTACAGTCAGAACATTTCTACTTCTATCATTTCAATGAACCCGAGCTGCATGAAGCCATGAAAACGTTTATTCAGTTTAGAGAAAAATACGACAATGGACTGCTGATTGTAGACCGATTCAAATATGATTATGCGCAAGATAAAACCGAGGCTAAAATGCTTTTGGCTTTCAC